>Ga0310695_10009926_pt1 | contig 14124 bp, 13 predicted proteins | sample RumenRJG_04DNA_FD_203882 | JGI IMG/M metagenome (GOLD analysis project Ga0310695, IMG submission 203882) | Bovine rumen microbial communities from Lethbridge, Alberta, Canada - RJG_04 (v2) (version 2) | ecosystem: Host-associated > Mammals > Digestive system > Stomach > Rumen | place: Canada... | reverse complement strand
TTCAGCGACTGGTTCACCATGTCGAAGAAGGATGTCTGCGGCTGGGCGGACTTCTCGCTCAACAGCAGCTCTATCAACTTCACCGCAGAGCCGCGAATCTCCTCGTTGGAAACGGTCTTGGCAATGCATTCGAGATATGCCTTAAACAGGTAGGTGCAGGGCAGTTTGCTCAGTTCCATCAGCGCCATAACGGCACTCTGCATACGCATCAGGACGGCATAGATCTCTGCTTCGGCGCAGGTGTCCATACCGTCTTCCAACTCCTTTGCAAGTCCTTCCAGTCGCTCTGTGGCCACTTCCCAATGACGGCACAGTTGGGCAGTCAGTTGTTCCACCCGTTCGTCGTCAACGATTCGCTTGATGTCTTCTGTATTCATTCAAACTTTTCCACTTCCTCCACAAGTCTGACATTTGCCTGTGCCATTACAATATGTGCATTTCTTTCTGCCGTTACATTTACTGCATTTTACTGGATTTCCTGCGGTATAATTGTAGCCGTCCCCATTGCACCAACCACATTTTTTCGATCCATGACAATGGTACCGTGAAGAAGGTTTGGTTCCACCAGAGCAATTCCCGTTTCCGGCACAATCTTTACACTTGCCGCTTTTTGCAGAAGCGGAATGAGAGGTGCTACTGCTACCACCGCTTACACTTTCTTCTGCCCCTATGGAACCGGAAGTACGGCCGGCATTAAAGATGACTTGTTGCTGTTCCATAGCCTCATTAAACTCATTCAAAACGCCCATCAAGGCATTTCTAAGTGAGGCTTTTCTAGCATAATCTATTTGTTTATAATACTCTGAAGAACTGACGGCTACAGCCTCCCCGTTGTCCCATTTTAGGGTTTGCCATTCACCATCACGGGCGGCATATAAGCCAATACCCTTGGCGATGCCTTCTTTAAATGAGTGAAACCAAAAAGCACCGTTTGGATAAATGACAACACCCAATCCATTTGGAATCCCATTGAGAGTTTCACCAAGGAAGAGATTGTTATCGTCTAAGTCAATAAGGGATAGTTGACGGTTATCCGCATTTGATTTATCTATCGGATACGTGCCTGTTGGCTTGCCATCGGCGAATTGGCCTTTATAGATAATATTGCCGTCAATGTCATAGCATTTTCCGAAACCGGATTTACTGCCTTCTTTCCAATTGCCAACATATACCACACAGTCCTCGCAATGATCAACAGAAGTGCCGTCTGCAGCAATCATCATGCCTAAACCTGTCATCTCATCATGGTAGAAATCGCCGATGTACACTGCCCCCTTTTTGGTAAGAACGGCTCCCATACCATTACGTTTCCCTTTAAGTATTTGTCCCTTGAAACGCTCTTTTCCACTCTTTTCATTAACAATCTCGAATGATTTAGTGAACAAGTTCGCCAGCCCTGTTTGTGCAAAGGCCAGCGAACTCGTTAAAGTGAAAATCAAAACAATATAGAGTTTCTTCATTGTTACGATTATTGTTCTGTGTAATCAGGAAGTTCTTTATATTTCTTGTCTTTTAGAAGTTTCAGTCCTTCCTTTTCACTGAGCTCAATGAGTTGCACATCATTCATGCCCTTAAATTTCAATTGGATGTAGTGTACTGATTCTTCAGAAAGATTTAATTGTAACTCTGCTACCATGTCACGAGGATTGCTTCTGTCCATATTCGCATAGAACGTGTACTTTGCACAGAATAGCGCCTTCCCTTCTTCTTTTATTATCACTTTCTTCTTTGCAGCATGATAAAATCTGTTAGGTTCAGGACCAGACAAATTCATCATTGTCCTTTTCAGCGGTCCGCGAATTTCAAAGGACTGACCACCATTAATAGACATGACGCAGTCTGCATTGACGGATGAGCGCATAAATACATACACCGTGCTTTGCGCATTACCTACAATTGTTCCACAAAGCATAATAGCCACAGCCATAATTAAACGTGCTAAACTTCTCATTTTAACTTCCCTGATACGTGTCGGGCGCAACTTCTAACAAGATCCGCTACAAAGATAGTGATTTTTCTCGAATCTGATAGCAATTTGAACAAATTTCTGCAAAAGCAGTCACAAATGGTTACAGGTTACAGCTGTAACCATGTAACCGCTGAGGGAGGGAAATAGAATAGAATGTTGTTTTAAATCGCTGATACACAGTTGTTTATATCAATAATTTGCTAAAAATCATATAGAAAAGGGGATATGGTTACAGCTGTAACCGTAACCGCTTTTGTTGAGTTCATTGTTCAAATACTAATACTTTCAGGGGCAATTACGAATGCCCGCAGGTACAAATACTAATGCTCGCAGGGAGAGAGAAGCCTCTTTTCCATCGTGCTCCTATACCCCAACAGCCGTCTGCCTATACCCCAACGGCCTCGCGCCTATACTCAATTTGAAACGTATATTTTTCTCATCATAGTCTTTGTATCCTCGAAATTGCCTGCAAAATAATTTTACTTTACGTTATATATAAGGTGACTCATAAGAGCACTGTAAGGTATAATTAGTTAAAACATGGTAGACATGGACAAGAAAGTTCTAATAATTCTTCTTAATTCTATTTGCAAAGGTACTCATAATTCCACGATTATTTGTATCTTTGCACAAATTATTAACATAAGTTGAAATTTGGATAGTTTATGAAAAGGATTGCTTTGCTTTGTATGTTGTTTCTGCCTTTAACAGCATGGGCGCAGAAACAGTTGTTCCTTCCCACGGCTGATCCTTCGGAAGACGAGAAGGAAAGACCTATGATAGAAGTCTATTTGCCCCAAGAGGCAAACGGATGTGCTGTCGTGCTCTGTCCTGGTGGTGCTATGAGGTGGCTGTCGTGGGAGAGCGACGTGGTGAAGATGGCCTCGTTCCTCAACGAGCATGGTATTGCAGCTATCGGACTGCGCTATCATCTCAGTAAAGAAAAGATGCCACAAGGTGTGAAGATGCCGCCTATGGTGGATGTGACGCATCCTGATGCCTTCCCGCAGGCTGATGCCAATCCAATGCACACGACCTATGGCGACTCCATCATTCGACTCGCCGCACAGGATGCCAAAGCTGCCATCCGTATGGTAAGGGAACGTGCCGATGAGTGGCACATCAGCAAGGATAAGATCGGCTACCTTGGCTTCTCAGCAGGCGGTGGTGTGGCCATCGCTGCTACGATGTCTGCCGATAGTTTGGAGCGTCCCGACTTCCTCTGCACCAACTTCGGTCCTTCGCTGATGCCCGTCACCGTTCCTCAAGACGCTCCGCCTTTGCTCATGATGACCCGTGTCGATCATCCAAATGTGGCTGCAGGTCTCGTCGCCCTGTTCATGGAATGGAAGAAGGCAGGAGCCAATGCCGAACTCCACATGTATGGCGATGGCAAAGGCCCCTACGAACTGATGCAGCAGACAGGTGAGACCACCACAGAGACGTGGAGCATCCAGATGATTCAATGGCTGAAAGCCAGAGGCTTTATAAACAAGTAAACAAGTATGAAACAGCTAAAGACCTTATTATTACTTTGTGTTATTATAGCATTGTCTTCTTGTGAAAATAAGAATGAGCTTGATACATTCAAGCAATTAACAGAGAAGCTGTTCAGTTACGCTCATCAGGAGAAATACGACTCTCTTGAGTTAATCTATCCTGGTATTCAAACCGATTATTTAGACCTCAATTCTGATAGTGTGAGAATTGTTCAGATAAACCACACTGATGATCACAAGATAGCTGTTCAATTAATTAAGAACTTCAGCCCGGATAGCGATCCAAACACGAATAAACAAAAGAGTATTACTCTGAACTTCGAGAAATGCGACAATCTTCCATGGGGATATCGGATTTCCAATAGCACGGGACTGTTGGATATGGATGCTATTCCAATTCATGCCATGCAGTGTGGGGCTATAAAAGATAAGAAATATGAAGATAAAGATGGAATGAAACGCTTAAAAATAGCCGATACGTTATATCATGAGAAAGCAAAGGAAGTCGCAGAGTATTTGAATAAGAATGTGACTGTCATGGTCAATTATACGATCATACTTGGTGAGAAATATGCTCTTGTGGACAAATGGCATGCAAGATTCATATTAAATAACCCAACGGAATATTCCTGTTTAGGCTTCTCTGTCGCATTAACACTCTCTGATGTGGGTGACGGATCGCTACAAGCAAACTTGAATGGTGTCTATGAAAATACAGGTGCCATATTGCAGGCCTATTCAAAAAACAATTATTCCATTTCGTTTACTGACACTGACCTGAAGAATCCCAATTCAAGTTTTAAGAGTTATATCTCTGCTGGGGAATTTCACATAACTCCTGAAGCTGTAGAAAAATACACCATTCTTCACTTCAATGGTTCTGAATATGACAATTATACTAAAAATCGCAAGTAAATATGGTACAACAGATAGAAATAACCCTAAAATTTCTGTGATGATGATCGTCATCTCGAGCATCCCATTTTGTCATCTTTCAATCTTTTTTTTGGGGGGGGGAGGGGATGTTGTTAATTAATTTCATTAATTCTACCACTATCGCATACGAGTAGTTGTTCAACCACCTTTAAAGGAAATTATTGCTACCATTAATTCGCGCAATTTCTAGACTTAATCCTCACAATTTTTATTCTTAATGGGCGGTCCCTATACCTCTCTCATTTGACATTGCAAATATACAAAAATTTCTTCAATCCTGAAAGTATTCTCTCGGAGAAGAAGTATCCAGAGTCATTCAGACTCATTCGCTACTAAGACGAGGAAGACGACTGTGAGTTCACTTTCCTAACGAATGCAAAGCGTCTCATTGACAGACAAAACTGAAATCTGAATCCATAGAAGATAGTTTATCCCCTTCCCAAATATACTGTCAACTGAAGAAATTGAAGATAGCAAAGGGGCTCGCTGTCTCAGCGCCCCCTTGTTCTTAGAAGTCGTCCATGGGGTAGTGGACGCCCCATTTCTGACGGAGGGTGTCCATGAGTTGCATGATGTAGAGGGTCTCGTCGAGGGGCATGGCCTGGGGTTCGAGGCGGCCGTCGATGAGGTGCTGGCGACAGGCGAGGAACTGGTATTCGTAGCCTGTGATCTGCTGCGGCACGTGGATGTCTTCGACGAATTCGCGATCATGGGTGTTCACGGTGATCTTCTGCGGATTGTTGATGTTGTCGATGATGAGGTTGCCATCGGTTCCTGCGATGACGCCGATGTTGTCGCCCACACAGGCGGCACTCGACTGGAGGTTGCAGAGCATACCGTCGCTGAGTACGAGGGTGATGGCGTTGGTGAGATCCATACCCGTCTGGCTTTTCACACAACTGCTCTCCATACTGACGATGTCGGCAGGGAAGAACATCCTGACGAAGTTGAGGGCATAGACGCCGAGGTCAAGCAGGGCGCCGCCACAGAGGTCAGCTCGCATGATACGCGGCTTTTCACCCATGGAGTAGCCGAGGGTGGCCGTGAGCAGACGAGGCGTGCCGATACGGCCGCAGCTGATGAGCTCGCGCACGATGGTGACAGCCGGCTGATAGCGCGTCCAGATGGCTTCTGCGAGGAAGATTTTCCGCTCACGGGCGAGATCGACGATGGCTTTCGCCTGTTTGTAGTTGGCCATGAAGGCTTTCTCCACGAGACAGGGTTTGTCGGCCAGCAGCGCTTCGCGCGTGACATCGTAGTGATGGGAGTGGGGCGTCGCCACATAGATGAGATCGACGTCAGGGTCGGCAATGAGGCCAGCGTAGGATCCATAGGCTTTCTGGAAGTGCCATTTGGCTGCAAAGGCGTCGGCCTTTTCCTGAGAACGAGAGGCGATGGCATAGCACTCACAGGAAGTGAGGCCGTTGAGGGTGATGGCAGCTTTCTCGGCTATCCATCCGGCACCGATGATACCGATGCGCAGTTTAGAGTCGTTAGTCATATCAAGTTTGGTTTTTATTTTATCTGTAGAGCATGACGGACCCTCCGTCGCTCTGGCAGTATTTCTTCAGCAGTTCCTGAATGAAACGGGCATTCTGGAGGACTCGCTCTTCCTGTCCGTCGTAGCCGTTGATGAGCACCACAAGGTGGGTGGTATGGAGCGTCATCTTCGTGCGCTCGTTGTCGCTGGTAGGGGTGCCTACGCCGCCCTGTGCATCGCGATAGACGGGCAGTCCTGCGATGTTGAGCAGACCGCGCCCGATGCCTTCATAGGGCTCGCCTTCACGACCTACACCCAGGGTGAGGGTGTCGCCCACGAATTTGTCGGCATCGAAGCCGCCGATGCTGTAGCCATAGGCGATGCTGGCGAGGTTGATGAGATCGACGAGGGTGTCGATCTGATAGAGTTCCTTGCCTTGCAGCATGCGACGGATGAGCTGTTCGCTGGCAGGGCGATAGCGTGAGGGGTCTTTGCCACAGGCTTTATAGACACGACGTGTGGCGGCGATGCCTGAGAGCTCTTTGAGACTCTCTGTGGTGAGCTCCTCACGGAAGCGCTGTTCCAGGGCGTGGATTTCCTCCCAGAGGGCAGCGTTGTAAGGGGTGTTGACCACCTGTGCCTCGACGGCAGCCCCCACGAAGTTGGGACATACGCTTTCTATCTCCTGGGATACGATGATGCGCATTTAGTTGTCAGGGTTCTTTTCGTAGTGGTACTCCGTGACATTGGGGTTGCTGCCCAAGTCGGCCTCTTCGATCTTCACTGGGTCGAGCAGTTTCTGCTCATAGCCTTTGTGTACTGGTTCCACGTCGAGCAGCAGGTCGCCGTACTGGACTGTGGAGAAGACGAAGCCAAGGAAGCCGATGGCGACGCGTGTGCCCTCAGGATGCAGGTTGTTGTGGATATAGGCAGTGGAGTAGAAGAGATGACGATGGGCCACCATATTGTTGTACTTGTGGTAGGTCTCGAGTATCTCTGGGGCGATGAGGGTGGTATCGGCTTCTGAGAAGGCGTAGCCGAGGTTGTGTACGAAGTCGTCGGTGGCATCGCCCTTGTATCTGTTGTTGTCCAGGAGGCACTGCATCACGTTGTCTGTCGCCTCCTTGTTCATCTCTTTTTTTGTGGGAGCTGATATATAGATGAAGAACAGCAGGAAGATGAGGACGCCACATGCGAAGATGATTCGTCCGCCCTTGCTGCTGAGCAGCTTCTGGAGAAAATTCTTCTCACCGTCTCCGTAGTTGATTCTTCTTTCTCTGCGTTTGATATTGAACATTGCTGTATTCAGGTTTGATTGTTATGTATGAGGTTCATGAATTCCTGTCGTGTCTTGGCCTGGTTGAAGGCGCCGCTGAAGTCACTGGTGGTGGTGATGGCATTCTGTTTCTCGATGCCACGCATCTGCATGCACATGTGCTTGGCTTCGACCACGACCATCACACCGAGGGGCTTGAGGGTGTCCTGGATGCAGTCCTTGATCTGTTGCGTCATCCGTTCCTGCACCTGCAGACGGTGGGCATAGATATCCACCACACGGGCTATCTTCGAGAGACCTGTGATATAGCCGTTGGGGATATACGCCACATGGGCCTTGCCGTAGAAGGGCAGCATGTGGTGTTCGCAGAGGGAGAAGAAGTCGATATCCTTCACGATGACCATCTGCGAGTAGTCTTCTTTGAAGAGGGCATCAGTGAGTACCTTGTGGGCATCCATCTGGTAGCCGCGTGTGAGCACCTGCATCGCCTTTGCCACGCGCATGGGAGTCTTCTGCAGACCCTCGCGATCCGTGTCCTCGCCCAGAAGGGTCAGCACCTGCTTGTAGTGGTCGGCCAACTCTTCCAGCCCTTCACGATACTGGGGCTCATAGCCTGAGTGATATTCTGCCTCGTAACTCATGGATATTGTACGGTGATTTTTCCTTTGACGATGATAGCGGAGTCGTAACCCTGCTGTTTCACTCTTTTCAAGATCTCGTGTGCTTCCTCGTAGGTGCGGTAGTTGCCGATGCGGCACACCCAGCGAGGGGTATAGAAGTGCACATAGACAGGTGTGCCAGGGAAGAGGCTCTTCATGCTTTCGCCAGCGCGCTCTGCCTTCAGCCTGTCGTTACGGGAGTTGCCTCCTGCGAATACCTGAACACGATAGCCGTTGATCTTTACACCTTTCATGATCTTTTTATGCACATCGGCCGTATCAGGTGTGGCCACGATGGTCTGCGCCTCGTTGTCCTTTGGCGCCACCTTGTCCTTGGTCTCTGCCTTGTCTTTGTTCTCGGCTTTGTCCTTGGTGGTTACCTGTTTCTGTTCAGGTTTTGTTTTTTCTGTGGGTTTGGTGGCAGTGGTGCCGTTGACAAGGGCGTCGATGCTCTTGTCCTGCGTCACACTGACCTTGCCTTCACCTGCGTTGCTTTTCTGCAACCGCTCAGTGAAAGTCGATTGTGCATCGGCTGCGATGCTGCAGCCGACACACAATGCGATGGTAATGAGTAAATGTTTCACTGTTCTTACTTCTTCCAAGCGTCGATGATACCCTTGAAGTCAGCAGCCTTCAGAGAGGCGCCACCAATGAGACCGCCGTCGATGTCGGGCTTAGCAAACAGCTCAGGCGCATTTGAAGCCTTGCAAGAACCGCCATAGAGGATGGTGGTGTCGTCGGCTACAGCCTGACCGTACTTCTCAGCGATGATGCTGCGGATGTAAGCGTGGATCTCCTCAGCCTGCTCAGCGGTAGCGGTCTTGCCAGTACCGATGGCCCAGATGGGCTCGTAGGCGATGACGATCTTGCGGAAGTCCTCCTCAGAGAGGTTGAATACGCTGCCCTCGAGCTCGGCCTTTACGACCTCATTCTGCTTGCCGGCCTCGCGCTCCTCGAGTGACTCACCGATACAGAAGATTACCTTCAGGTCGTTCTTCTGAGCGAGCAGCACCTTCTCCTTCAGGATCTCAGGAGTCTCCTTGTAGTACTCACGACGCTCTGAGTGACCCAGGATCACGTACTGAGCACCAGTGCTCTTTACCATCTCGGCACTTACCTCACCAGTGAAAGCACCCTTCTCCTTGTCGGCGCAGTTCTCAGCACCCAGACCGATGATGTCCTGGTCGAGGAACTGTGCGATAGAAGCGAGGTGGATAAACGGTGTGCAGATCACTACACCACAGTTGGGCTTGTCAGCCTTCAATGTCTCATTCAGCTCTTTTGCCAGAGCGATACCATCCTGGAGATTCATGTTCATCTTCCAGTTTCCTGCTACGATTTTCTTTCTCATAATCTTTTGTTCGTTATTTAAAGGGTTATTTTTATTTTTCCTAATCCAACGGCTCCACGCCCACAGGCGGTCTGCGACCGTGAGCAGCACGAGGGGCAACACAAACCAAGTGAGGATCCAGAGGATCTTGCTCGCCACATTGTCGGAGGGCAACTGTCCCAGTTCCGACTCCTCCAAGGGCTGACTCATCTCCTCGGCAGTGGGCAGGGCGTTGTGACTCCACTTACGGATGATCACACCATCTTTCAACAGCAGCATCCCTGGGTTGGACCGTATGACGGTCTTCAGCGTGGTCTCATCGGTGAGACAGAAGGGATATTCTGCCCCTGTGATGTCCTGCCAACGGGTGATGCCGCGCTGACCACTGGCCGTGAGGCTGTAGAACGGATACCCATGCTCCTGACTGTATTCGTAGATACGGTTCAAGGCGTCGAACTGCGAGTCATCGGCCTGTTCCAGATGAGGTGACACCATCAGGAAGGTGTAGCCCTCGTTGTCGAGCACCTGTTGGGTGATGTCTTCACTCTCCTCCGTGCTCTCGATGAAGAATTCCGCATAGGGCGATTCCTCACCGTCGATCATGCGCTGCCATCCCTCACGCAGGTTCGTGCCGATGTGATAGGGACGGAAGTCGAATTGGGGCAGGGTATAGAGACTGCGTCCTGCGATGATCACGAGGATGAAGAAGGCCGAGTAGTTCATCACGATCCACTGGTTGCTCCTGCTGATGATGCGTCCCATGTCGAGCGGATAGCGCCACACGATGACGGCGGCTGCCAACAGCACTACATTTTTCCAGAACGTCTGCCAGTTGGTGAGTACCAGCGCATCGCCGAAGCAGCCGCAGTCGCTGATGGGATTGGCGACAGCCAGCCACAGCGTGAGTAGCGTCATCACCACCATGAGGATCATCACGATCAGTGACACCAGACGGCGACGGATGGCGAAGAGCAGACAGATGCCTAAGAAAAATTCTGCCGACGACTGAACCACGGATGCTGAGAGCGTCATGAAGTCCGGCACGACAGATGCCAGTCCCCAGGCACCCAGGTAGTCGTGGATCTTGTACTGAGTGCCTAACGGATCGACGGCTTTGACGAATCCTGACAGGATGAACGCCACAGCGAGTATCAGGCGACAGACATTGACGACAGCTTTTCTCACTCGGATAGTTTAATTACTCCAAAGACCGCATAGTTGATAATGTCCATATAGTTGGCATCGATGCCCTCTGACACGAGTGTCTCACCGCCGAGGTTCTCGATCTCCTTGATACGCTCAATCTTCGTCAGGATGAGATCCGTATAGCTACTCACCCGCATACCGCGCCACGCTTCGTCGTAGTCGTGGTTCTTACGTTTCATCAGCTCCAGGGCCTCATGGGCATATTGGTCGTAGAGGCGCATGGCTTCCGTGTTGTCGATATCGACGGTATCTGCGAAACCTTTGTTGAGCTGGATGAGGCCCACGATGCCGTAGTTGATCAGGGCGATGAACTCAGGACGGATGCCTTCACCCACCAGCGACTCCTGCTTGATCTCCAGCGAACGGATGCGCTTGGCCTTGATAAACAACTGATCGGTAAGGGCCGTAGGGCGCAGGATGCGCCACGAGGCTTTGTAGTCGTGAAGCTTCTTCTCAAACAGTGCACGGCATTCTGCCAGAGCCTGTTCAAATTGAGCGTTTGTCTTTTCCATATTGGCCATAATCGGCTGCAAAGTTACTGTAAATCGCGCGAAAAACCAAATTTTTAATTGTTTTTATGATGAAAAATGTTCGTTTCTCCAAACTTTTTTTGCAATTGTCTTGTCAGTTTGAAAGAAAAGTCGTACTTTTGCCGACGCAAGAACAACTAAATTATTAATTTTATGACAAAATGAAACGTATAACTTGCAAACTTCGAACACTGGCAGTGATGATGGCAGTGTTCAGCAGCGTTGCCGCCATGGGGCAATCGCAACCCAATCAACAACAACCAGAAAAGAAAGAAAAACCAGAGTGGCTTAAAGAACTATCCAGCCGAATTACCCTCAGTGGCTACGCACAAGCCGGCTGGTCGTGCCAAAACCCTAACAACAAGACCACTAATGCTTTCAACCTTAAACGTACCCTGCTTTGGGCCAAGGCTCGCATCACTGACAGATGGTCGTTCCTGTTTATGCACGATTTCTCGAGTGTGGTACAGGAGTTCTATACCGACTACCGCTTCTCGAAGAACAATGAGTTGACCGTGCGTCTGGGACAGTTCAAGCACTCTTATTCGATGGAGAATCCGCTCTCGCCGACACAGTTGGAACTGATCGACGTCTATTCGCAGGCCGTCCTCTATCTGGCTGGTGAGGGTCCTGATCCCCTGAACGGTGTGAACTACGGACGTGACATGGGGCTCGAGGTGTATGGTGACCTGGCGAAGGGGGTGATCCATTATGAACTGGCATTGATGAGCGGTCAGGGTATTAACCGTAAGGACCTGAACAACCAGAAAGACTTCATCGCCAAACTCGAGGTGCGCCCTATGGACGGGCTGCGCTTCGTGGCATCCGGCTATCTCGGTACGGGCTGTGCTGTGAATACTGCCGCCTGGAACCCTGATATCCAAGTGGGCGACAATTATAAGCGCAATCGTTACAGCATAGGTGGAGAGTATAAAACCTCGCCTTATGCGGGTAGTAAATATAAGGAGGCGCGCCCTGCCAGCATCCGTGCGGAGTGGTTGGGCGGTAAGGACGGCAACGTGAACAGCCAGGGTGGCTATGCCACGGTATGTATCCCTGTGGTGGATGCCCTCGACATCGTGGCAAGTGGTGAGACCTTCGACCGTAACACAAAGGTGGACGGATGGGATCAGACCAACCTCACCATCGGCTTGCAGTACTGGTATTATAAGAAGTGCCGTGTGCAGCTGCAATACACCCGTTGCCTCTGTGGTGACAAGATTAGTAGTAATGATTATAACTGGCTCCAAGCTCAAATACAAGTAGCTTTCTAAATTATGTTTATCAAGGTAATTTTGACCATCATCTTCCTGGCCGTGATGATTGGTGTGGGTCTTTATACCCGTAAGCAGGCCAGCAGTGTCGATGGATTCGTTTTGGGCGGACGTGCCGTTGGTCCCTGGCTCACGGCTTTCGCCTTTGGTACCTCTTATTTCTCTGCCGTGGTCTTCGTGGGCTACGCAGGTCAGTTTGGTTGGAAATATGGACTCTCTTCTGCCTGGATCGGTATTGGTAATGCCATCATCGGCTCCCTCCTGGCGTGGCTCATCTTAGGTCGTCGTACAAAACTGATGACCCAGCATATCGAATCGCGCACGATGCCTGACTTTTTCGGCACTCGTTTTGCCGATCAGGGGCTGCGTGTCACGGCTTCCATCATCGCTTTCGTGTTCCTGATTCCCTATACCGCAGGTGTGTATAGCGGCATCTCCCGTCTGTTCGAGATGGGTTTCAATATCCCTTATGAGTACTGTGTGGTGATCATGTCGATCCTCACGGCAGTCTATGTCATCCTCGGCGGTTATAAGGCCACGGCGATGAACGACTTCATCCAGGGTATCATCATGCTCTTCGGCATTGTGGCTGTGATCCTCGCTGTGCTTAACGCCCAGGGCGGACTCATGGCTGCTGTCGATAAACTGGCATTGATTCCCTCTGATGCCGATCCTGCCATGAATGGCTGTTTCGCCACTTGGTTTGGGCCTGACCCCTGGGGACTCTTGGGTGTGATCATTCTCACCTCACTGGGTACGATGGGACTGCCTCAGATGGTGGGAAAGTTCTATTCGATCACCGATGAGAGTGCCATCCATCGTGGTACCGTCATCTCCACTATCTTTGCCTTCATCGTGGCTGGTGGTTGTTATTTCTTAGGCGGTTTCGGCCGTCTCTACGACCCTGTGATCAACCCTGCCACAGGCAAGATCGCCTTCGACTCGATCGTGCCCTCGATGCTGGTCACCCTGCCCGATGTGCTCATCGCCCTCGTGGTGCTGCTGGTGCTCTCTGCCTCGATGTCAACCCTCGCCTCATTGGTGCTCACCTCGAGTTCCACGATGACTCTCGACCTCATCTATCGCGACAAGAAATCGCAGCCTGGTGAGGTGGAAGACGGAGCCATCGATGATATCGTTTCAGAGAAGATTGAGCGTCGTAAGGTCGTGGTGATGCGTGTGCTCATCATGTTCTTCATCGCCATCTCCCTGCTGATCGCCCTGAATCCGCCTACGTTCATCGCGCAGCTGATGGGTATCTCTTGGGGTGCCTTGGCAGGCGCTTTCCTGGCTCCGTTCATGCTGGGTCTCTACTGGCGTGGTGTTACCACCGCCTCTGTCTGGGCCTGCTTTATCTGGGGTGTGGGGCTCACGGTGGTGAACATGCTCATTGGTAACCCCATCAATCCGATCAACTGTGGTGCCATCGCCATGGTGGGCGGCTTCCCTGTGGTATGGCTTGTCAGTCTCTTCACCAAGAAGCTTCCGCAGCAGACGGTCAGCACTATTTTCGAGTGCTATAAGTAGAATAAGTCTAACAGACAAAAATAAAAAATCTGCGAAATCCTTTTGGGTTTCGTGGATTTTTTTGTATCTTTGCCCCGTCAATCTATTAAAGCGATGAGAATAAATAAGATTTGCGTGGTCATATTTTTTGTAACGGTATCTGTGTCTATACAGGCACAGACGGAGATTGCCAGGGAACTGAAAGCCGACATCAACCGTGCGGCGGGTATGTTCTATACCCGTCCTGTAGGTAAGATGCCGAAAGACACCCCGCCGCCCGCAGGCAAGAAACCTTTCTATATCAATCATTACGGATGTCCTGGTGCCTACTACCTCGATAAGTCAGAGTATTATACGGAGACCTACGCCATCTTCGCCAAGGCCGACAGCCTCGGCAAACTCACGCCGTTGGGAAAGGATGTGTTCCGCAGGATCCGATTGTTGTGCGAAGATGCCAAA
>Ga0310695_10009925_pt1 | contig 14125 bp, 9 predicted proteins | sample RumenRJG_04DNA_FD_203882 | JGI IMG/M metagenome (GOLD analysis project Ga0310695, IMG submission 203882) | Bovine rumen microbial communities from Lethbridge, Alberta, Canada - RJG_04 (v2) (version 2) | ecosystem: Host-associated > Mammals > Digestive system > Stomach > Rumen | place: Canada... | reverse complement strand
CTACGGCTGGCTCAGGAAGAACGGCTACTACATATCGTCCTGCCACATCGAGGCCGCCGCGAGAATCCTCGTCGCTCGACGCTGCAAGCAGGCAGGGATGCACTGGCGCCACCACAACGCCGCGTGCTTCTGTGCCATCATCGCACTGCTCAGGAGCGTGGCGTAAAATGGCTCACAATTTCAACGAATTAAAATCGCACCCCAATTGAGGGCGCGTCTGCACAAGTTTTGCGCGTCGCATTTGCGCGCCCTGCCGGTTCAAGGGGCCTGGCCCCGCGCCGCGGATTCCTCTCCTGCTCGCCGCTGTCGGTCGCCTAAACGCCGATTTTGCGCGATGTCTCGCGACATCGCTCTCTTGTTGTCGTACGCTTGTTGTCGCCCCGATGTCTCGCGCTTCTAGAATCCTAGAAACCCTAGAGACTCTAGAATCCTAGCCAACTGCCAACTCAAATCCTGTCTCAATTCTGTCAATTTTGTAAATTCTGTCCAAAAACCCAAAAACCCAAACACCCAAACACTCAAAAACCCTACTTTGAATAAATCGCACCCCGGTATTCCGCGTTCCGCCGCGCTTTGGTATAATCCGCACGGCTATGCAGACAACAGAAGATTTCAAATCGCTCGTCGCGCTTTGGCCCGCGGATCGCGTGCGGGAACTCGTATCGTCGCGCACCGCGGACGACGTGCGCGCCGCGCTCGCGCGCACGGGTTCATGGTCGCCGGCGTCGCTCGCCGCGCTCCTTTCCCCGGCCGCAGAGGAATTCTCCGCGGAAATGCAGTCGCTTTCCTCCGCCTGGACGCGCCGCAGATTCGGAAACACCGTCCAGATTTTCGACCCGCTCTACGTTTCCAACTACTGCATGAACGGCTGCCGCTACTGCGGCTTCCACGCCGGCGCCCCGGGAACGGCGCGCCGCGCCCTTTCGCTGGACGAAGCCGAAGCCGAAGCCCGCTTCATGGCGTCGCGCGGCATACGCAGCATCCTGCTACTCTCCGGCGAGGATCCGTCGCATTCGCCCCCGGAATACTTTTGCGCGCTCGCGCGGCGCATACGCCCGCTTTTCGCGGACATCTCGGTGGAAATCTACGCCTGCACGGAAGAAGAATACCGCGCCCTGCGCGCCGCCGGCGTGGACGGAATGACCATGTTCCAGGAAACCTACGACCCCGCCGCCTACAAACACTACCACCCCTTCGGCCCGAAAGCCGACTACGCCGGCCGCCTTTCCGCCTACGAACGCGCCGGACGCGCCGGAATGCAGACCATCGGACTCGGCGCGCTTCTGGGGATAACCGGCTGGCGCGAAGAGGGCTTCTGGCTCGGGCTGCACGCCGCATGGCTGCGCCGCAGGTTCTGGCGGACCGCCGTGGCGTTTTCCTTCCCGCGCATCCGCCCGGCGCACGGCGGCGAACCGCCGCCTTTCCCTGTTTCCGACGCGCATCTCGTGCAGCTTATGTGCGCTCTGCGCCTGTCTTTCCCCGACAGCGCCATGACGGTCTCTACGCGCGAACGCCCCGGCTTCCGCGAAAGACTCGCGGAGATCGCCGCCACGAAAATCTCCGCCGGCGCCAAAACCACCCCGGGCGGATACACCTCCGACACCGCCGCCGAAGCGCAGTTCGAGACCTCGGACAGACGCTCCGTCAAGGAAGTGTCCGCCGCGCTGGAAGCGCACGGACTGGATCCGGTGATGAAGGACTGGGACGCCGCATTCTCCGCGCCGGACGCGCAGGGGGGCAGGTGAGCATGGACGCGGAGGCCCTCTGGAAAAAGACGAAACGCACACTGCGCCGCCCGTTCGAAATGCTCGGCATCGCCCTCGGCGTCGCAATCCTTTCGTCCCTTCCGCACCGCGCCATGCTCGCCGTCTGCGATTTCATCTCTTTCGCATTCGCGCGTTTCGACAGGCGCGGCATGGAGCGGGCGCGCCGCAACCTGCGCATCATGTTCGGCGGCAGGCTTTCGCCTAAGCGCGAAAAGGCAATACTGCGCCGCTCGTACAGGAACATGGCGCGCACGCTCGGCCACATATTCTGGACGTGCCGCCGCGCCGCGCCGCGCGCCGCGGCGGCAGGCCGCTTCGCGCCGGAGACGGAAAAGTGGCTCGACGCCCACAAACCCGCCGTGACGGTTTCATGCCACATGGGATGCTGGGAAATCCTCTCGCAGCTCGTCTACCTGAAAGGCCGCCGCATCGTCTCGGTGGCGAAACCGGTGGGATCGAAACTCGTCACGTCCCTCCTGATGCGCGCGCGCCGCTCGCTCGGCCAGGAGATCGTGCCTGCCGACGGGGCGTTCAAGCACCTCTTCGCCGGGCTTCGCGGCGGCGCGGACATAGGACTGCTCGTCGACCAGTGCGTAAACCCCAAAGCCGGCGGGCTTTGGGTGCGCTTCTTCGGCGAACCGATATGCGTAAGCGCGGCGCCGGCGTTTCTCGCCGCAAAGGCGAAAGCGCCCATGGTTCTCGCCTGGTCCCGCCCGCTCAAGGACGGAACCTACCGGTGCGAAATGATCGGCTCGCGCGAATCCGTGCACGGCGACATCTGGAGCGTCACGCAGCAGATAATCCTGGATTTCGAAAAAACCATCCGCCGCCACCCTTCCGCCTGGGTCTTGAACTACCGCTACTGGACCGACAGGCCCAAGCCCGACGAGCTCGCCAAACTCGACGAACGCATTGCGCGTTGCGCCGCCGCCCATCAGATGCGCGTCCTGTCGCAGGTGGACAACCGCAATTTGTTGAAATGAGAAACGGTAGGGCGGTCACCCCGCGACCGCCGCAAGGGAAAACGATTTGAAAGGAATGTTGAAATGGCGAAGAAATTGACGATGGCTGCGGAGCTTGCCGATGTCGCGCGGCAAAGCGCGAAAAGGAAAGGCGGCGGGAAATGAGGGCAAATGGCAAAGTGACGAAGAAACGCGGCGAAGGCGTTTCGGATGGGGCATATCTTGAATGGATTGCCGATCTCAAGCGTAGGTATCGCAGGACGCAAATCAAGGCGGCCGTCGCCGTCAATTCGGCAATGCTTGAGTTTTACTGGACGATCGGCAGGGACATAAGCGGGAAGTATCCGGGCAAAAAGCGAAACCTTGGTTTCTTCGACAACCTGAGCGGCGATCTCTGCCTTGGAATCAAAAACCCTGTAGGATTGTCGGCTTCAAATCTTCGCTATGCATACAGGTTCTTTGAACTTTATTCTCTTGTTCCACAAGTTGTTGAAGATAACGTGGACGGTAGTTATCTTCAACAACTTGCTGAAGATAACGCAAGTGCTGATTATCTGCAACAACTTGTTGCAAATAACGTAGTGTCCGATTTGATGAAGGTTCCTTGGGGACACCATGTCGTTATCATCGGCAAGAGCAAAGGCAACAGGGACAAGGCGTTATTCTATGTCAGAAAGACGATAGAGAACGGCTGGAGCCGCGCAGACCTTCAGGTGGCCATAGGCGACAGGCTTTACGAGAAGACCGGAAAGGCTCTCACGAACTTCTCCGGTACATTGCCAGCTCCCGACGGATATCTTGCGAAGGAACTTATCAAGAACGAATACGCATTCGCGCTTACTGAAACAGTGGACGAAAACAACGAGCGCGAAGTCGAGAAGGCGCTTGTGCGGAACATCACGCGAACGCTGACCGAACTGGGCGGCGGATTTGCGTATGTTGGGCATCAGGTGCGCGTCAACGTCGGCGGCGAGGATTTCTGGCCAGACTTGATCTTCTACCACTTGAAGGGCCGGCGCTATCTGGTGATTGAGCTCAAGGCCGTCAACTTCAAGCCGGAGCACATAGGGCAGCTTGGGTTCTACATGGTTGCGGTTGACAGGCAGTTGAAGAACGCGTGGGACGCGCCGACGGTCGGGCTTGTCCTTTGCAGGGACGGCAACAGGACGGTCGTCGAGTACGCCTTGAGCGTCACCGACAAGCCGATGGGCGTTGCCAAGTATCGGTTGACGCAAAAGACGCCAAAAGAACTCTCGTCCATGAAACGTGCCGTTGCGAAACTCGGCACAGTTGTTGATGAAACGATTGCCGATGTCGCGAGGCAAAACGTGAATAAGAAAGGAACGCTGAAATGAGAAAAAAACTGATTGCGATTGTGGCGGTTGTCGCGGCGTTTGGCGCGTGGGCCGAGACGGAAACGGTCGGCGGCTATACGTGGACGTATCGGAATGTCAGAGGCAGGGCGGATAATTTGGTATAATTTGAACTAAAAGGAGCATTGTACACCATGCCAAAAATCAAAGTTGAGAATGTTGAGATATCCGTCATCAAGGTTGGCGGCGAAGACTACATTTCACTTACCGATATGGTTCGGGAGGTTGAGAACGGCTCGGCATTGATTGAAAAATGGCTTCGGAACAAGAATACCATCGAGTTCCTCGGCATTTGGGAGGAGATGTACAACCCTGATTTTAATTCCCCCGAATTCGGGGGAATTATGGCAGAGGCCGGTACAAACAGGTTTCTGCTGTCGGTCAAACAGTGGATTGAAAGGACGAATGCGCGCGGAATTGTGGCGAAAGCGGGACGGTATGGCGGAACGTATGCGCAGAAAGATTTGGCGTTTGAGTTCGCATCTTGGGTGTCGCCGAAGTTCAAGCTGTATTTGATCCGCGACTACCAGCGTTTGAAGGCGGATGAACAAAGGCAACTTGGCTGGTCTGCGAAACGGGAGCTGGCGAAGATCAACTATCGCATCCATACGGACGCAATACAGAATAATCTGATTCCGCCCGCCGTTTCGCGCGCACAGATGAACATCATCTATGCCAACGAGGCAGATGTGTTGAACGTGGCGCTGTTTGGCAAGACGCATCAGCAGTGGCAGCGCGAGAATCCGACGCTAAAGGGCAACCAACGCGACTATGCGACAATCAACCAGCTCATCTGCATCTCCAATATGGAGAATATCAACGCGGTGATGATCAACGATGGCGTCCCACAGCCGCAGCGCTTGAAGCGGCTCAACGAAATCGCCATCCACCAGATGCGCGTCCTGTCGCAAGTAGATAACCGCAATCTGCTGAAGTGAGGAAGGAACGGAGTATGGCTTCTGATAATTCAAGTGTATTAAAGAACGCGGTTGTTGCAGGAAGTTCTATCTGCATGAAACCCAACATAGTGTATGTTGATGTTGGTGTTAATGACTTCAAGAATTGGTGTGATTTTATTGATAGGGTTGCAGATGGCCATCAAGACAGAAGATGCCCATGGGTGTTCAGGGGGCAAGCAAATGCTGAATGGGCTGTAAAAAACTCCTTTGATAGGTCTTTAAATCGTATTGAAATTACTCCAGCATATTATAGAATACGTGATGTAGAGCAAGAACTGTTGCGCGAGGAAAATGAATATTTTGTGGGGTTTACTACTCAAGTCAATAAACTGTCAGATTCCATACGGCCTAAAAAGAAAACGAGTCTAGGTTGGTTCGCGCTAATGCAACATTATAGAGTGCCAACGAGGTTGATTGATTTTACCAGAAATCCATTTTTTGCCCTGTACTTTGCGGTGGAGGATGGAAATACTGATTATTCTATATGGATGATAAATGCCTTTCGCATATCCAACAGGAGCCATTGGCCTCAAGGGTTCGGAGAAAGAAATACTTGCAAAGATTGGGATGTGTTGATGCATGAGAACGGGATTGTTGCCGAGAATATATGGAACAATCATGATGCAATATTTAGTGAGAATGCAGTGCCAGACAAGGAGGCTTTTTTTCTCGAGTTATCTTCAGGAGAAAGCAACGAACGAATAGAGGCGCAGGAGGGGTTGTTTATGATGCCTTTGTTGCTGTCGATTTCAAGTGGTATGATGTTCAACCGTACGCTTGTCATCCCGTTTAGAGACCATATGAAAGATTTTAACGGAAAGTTTGGCTTTGAGCATGTGAAAATTATGTTTGATGAATTTGTCTCGAAATGGCATGAGTTGTCTCAAAGAGACAGCATCATGTTTCGGTTCGACAAAAATACACGTAAACTTGCTATACGAAACGGGCTGTTAAATAGAGGAATAACACCGAAGTTGTTGTTTCCCAAGTGCGAGTATGCGTATCAAGTTGAGCAAATTGCAAGGACTCTTGCGTTGGAGCATAGAGCAAGAGACATCCGACCATTGTCACTATTTGCATATTAATGAGGAATCTTCAAATGAAAACGAAATTTCTTGCCATGTTGTTGATTGTTGCGGTAATCATGGATGTATGCGCTGAGACATGGACGGATCCAGACACGGGATATACCTGGACATATCGTGTTTATAATGATGGTGTAGTCATCTTCAATCCAGGAACATATGGCTATGGTGCGTGTGCAATATCACCAAAGCCGACAGAAACTATAACAATACCAGCTCGATTGGATGAAAAACCTGTGCTAGGTATTGGTGATGCGGCTTTTTCTGGGTGTAAGTTGACAGGCATTATATTCCCAGGAAATATAACATATATCGGGCGATATGCCTTTAGTAATTGTAGCAACTTGAAAAGTATAGTAATCCCTCAAGCAGTAACACGATTGGGAGATGGAGCTTTTGCTAATTGTAGTGGACTTACTAATGTTACGTTAAATGCGAATTTAGGCGTAATTGGAGCTTCTGCGTTCCGAGGTTGTACGGGAATAAAAAGTGTTGTAATCCCTGTTTCCTGCAATTTTATCGGGGATGATTCTTTTTCTCAATGTAATCAATTAAGAAAAGTGATAATAGGTGGGAACCTTAAACAGATTGGTAAGGATGCATTTCTGGGATGTACTAGTTTAAAAGAGGTACATATATCAGATGTTTCTTCTTGGTGTGGAATAGAGTTTCAAAATCGATATGCAAATCCACTTTCGTACGCACAGAATTTATTTGTAGGTGATGAGTTGCTTTTGGACTTGCAAGTTCCTGATAATGTGAAGAGGATTACGAATTATGCGTTTTGTGGTTGCAGTAGTCTTGAGAGTGTTTCTATATGCGGAGATAATATAAACTTCTCCAACACAACGAATATCGGCATGTGTGCGTTCTCGGCGTGTAGTAATCTTTTATGTGTTTCAATTGGATGTGGCGTTACACAGATAGATGACAGGGCTTTTAGTGAATGCCCGAATTTGAAGAGCGTTCAACTTCCTGACAGTCTGCTTCGTGTTGCAAGTTCTGTATTTGAGGGTTGTGATGATTCACTTTTTGATTATCGCTCAATTCCTGGATTGAAGCTTCTTGATGGATGGGTGGTCGCTGGAAATTGTAATTCATATGGGTATCTTGATTTGACAGGTGTTCGTGGCATTTGGTCGAATGCATTTATGAACAACATGAGCTTGACGCATGTAAAGATACCCATGGGGGTAAAGTACATAGGATATAATGCTTTTTCTTGGTGCAAAAACTTATCTTCTGTGACGTTGCCAGATGGTTTAGAAATTATTGATTCAAATTGTTTTCTTGGATGTTGTAAATTGAAGCAAATTACGATTCCACAAGGAGTGAAGATTATAGGTGATCAAGCGTTTTCCGGTTGTACAGAGCTTTCTAGTGTTATATTTTATCACGATTTGGGATATATTGGCGAGAATGCGTTTTCGTATGCTTCAATTATTGAGTTAACACTTCCGCCAAATGTTATAGTGGCATGTCGTGCATTTTCAAATTGCGAAGATTTGCAGAATGTTTTTATCCCAGAAGGGTTGTTGTTGCCTTACAATACATTTGAACGTAATAGCGTGTTTGAGATCAATGAATTTCGATATAAACCCACTCAAACAATCGTTTGTGATGCATATGGTATCGGGGAAGCGTATTTTGCTAAAAACGTTGATTATGGCGGTTTTTATGGGGATCTTCCCGTGCCGTCCAGAATAGGACATGTTTTCCAGGGATGGAAATTTAACGATACTTACGTTTCTTCTAATACAATTGTTTGTGCATTGGACGATCATGTGCTTGTCGCACAATGGGCGAAGAATTGGTATATAGTTACGTTTGATGCGAATGGCGGTGTCGGAAGCATGACGAATGAGCAAGTTTTCGATTCAGAAATTGTTGCGCCTAAGATAGCACGAGAGGGGTACTCATTCACGGGCTGGCAGCCCTCGCTACTAGAAACGGTTCCGGCGTCGAACGTGACATATACGGCGCAGTGGCGGGTCAATCAGTATGAGGTCGCGTTTGATGGGAATGGCGGCGCGCTCGGTGATCGCGCCCTACCAAGCGTTGTCACTACGCAAGACTATGGAAGTGCGATTGTGCCGCCGTCGGTTTCGAGGGCGGGATGCACATTCGAGGGGTGGACGCCTGATGTTGATGCCACTGTTCCGGCGAGGGATGTTTCCTACACCGCTCAATGGAAGGTGTGGGATGTTACGATAGAATCGGCAGACGTGAAGATAAAGGATCTCTATCCCGGCGACTACGGACGCATAACTAACATCCTAATTGGCGCGGAGATTGAGATTCTGCCATCTGGTTTCTTCGATGGATGCGATTCGCTTGAAAGCATAACGTTCCTCTCGCCCGAAACAGACATCGGCGACAACGATTTGCGGAAAGTCGGCCGGCTCTTTGATGTGCAGCCGGATGGCTATTGGATTGTTCAGGGCGTGTTGCTTGGCCACAAGGGTGAATGTCCTGGCGCGATTCCCGATGTTGATTCAATCAGGCGCGTCATCGGCGATGCGCTTGAAGGGTGCATTGCATTGACAGACCTCACGTTTACGGCGGAATCCGTCTTGACGAGCGTCGGCACGAATGCGTTTAAGGGTTGTACGGAACTGCGGGCGTTGACGCTGCCGCCGAGTCTGGAGGAGATCGGTGACGAGGCGTTCATGGGATGCTCGTATCTCGACAACGTGATCGTGCCGGGAAGCGTGAAGCGCGTCGGTGCACGTGCGTTCAAGAACTGCACAGGCTTCACGGGTGCGCTGATAGAATACGGCGTTGAATCACTTGGCGACGAGGCGTTCTACGGCGACTGGCGCATAAGCGAGGTTGACATACCTAGTTCGGTCACGAATATCGGCGTCAACGCATTCGGTGGCGACAGTTCCATCATTCGCGTGGGACTTCGCGGCGATGTGCGCAAGGTGAGCGAGATATTCTCCAACTACGCCATTCTGCGCGAGGCTACGGTCAAGAATGGCGACGGCGCGATTGTCGATGGACTTTTCGAAGGGTGCGCCGAACTTGCGGATGTGCATTTCCTCGGAAACAGTCCGGAGCTTGCGAATGACGGACGCAGCATCTACAGCGGAACGCCGGAGACGCTGACTACTTACGTTGCAACGACATCGACAGGATGGGACGGCACAAAGGGGTCTCATTCCCTGCCGCAGGCATGGCCGCTCGCGGGCAACCGGCGTTCCATCGCGCAATGGGATTTGCCGACGTACCTTGTCCTTTTCGATTCCAACGGTGGTACGCTGGGCGTGCAGAGTACCTATCAGTATTCGGAACGCAAGTTCGCGCTTCCGCCGGAGCCGGTGCAGACGGGCTATAAATTCGCGGGATGGTGGACGAAGCCCGTCGGTGGACTGCGGGTGACGGTCGATACGGTCTTCATCGAGGGCGTTTACAGGACGCTGTACGCACATTGGACCAAGGGACGTTGGGTATTCCTCGATCCGAACGGCGGAACGGTGGAGAACGAGTTCGTCACATACATCGAACAGGCGGAATACGGCGTTCTACCCACACCCGTGCGGACTGGCTACGCCTTTGACGGATGGTCGTATAACGGGAAATCAGTTCTCGCGACGGATGAGCTGTTGGCAGACGAAGACCATGTGTTGAAGGCTGATTGGCGGAAGAATAAATATACCGTCACGTTCGACGCGAACTTTGGCGATGGGGGCGGCGTATATGAACTCGAATATGATTCAGCAATCGTTCCACCAGCGGTTGTGCGCGAGGGGTACATGTTCTTAGGATGGTCGCCGGAGGTTGCCGCGACAGTCCCGGCGTCGAATGTGACATACGCGGCGCAGTGGAAACTGAATGAATACAGGGTTTCGCTGTTCGTGGACAATGGCGAGGAGGGAAGTCCACTTGTCGTCACGCATGGTGCGAAAGTTGGCGATATCGCGTTGCCGACGCGTGATGGTTATGTCTTCGGTGGATGGTATGACAAGCCGGAGGATGGCAAGTTGGTTGATGGCGATACTCTCATCGTTGGCGATATGTCTTTGTATGCAAAGTGGAACTCGATTTACACCGTAGTGTTCGACGCGAATGGAGGACAAGGCGTGATGCCGGATCAGCCTTTTGTCTATGGGGAAGAGCAGTCGCTTTCCAACATTGTGTTCAAGGCAACTGATCGGCGATTCGCTGGATGGGCAACTGAAAAGGATGGGATTGTTGAATATGACGATGGCGAGGTCGTGTCCAACTTGACGGAAACCGCAAACGGTGTCGTGACGCTGTATGCCGTGTGGGAAGTTTGGACTGATGACATGCAGACATGCGACGATGCATTTGGCGGGAATGGAGTTGTATCGCTTGGCATGGACGGGAATATCTTGGTGACTCTTACGAACGTTGTGAGCGGGACGGTGGAGATTCCGGACAACGTGGGCGCGGTGCGGATTGACTTGAATGGGCATGACATTGTCGGGGATGGCGGGCCGGCGATCAGGATTGTGAAGGGCGACGGCGAGAGTGGCGGCGGCGTGGCGGCGACGCGGCTGGCGATTGTCGATACGTCGGAGGGCGAGAAGGGGCAGATTTCCGGCGGAGGCGAGAGCGCGGGAATCGAGGTCGCGGAAGACGCCGCGACAGGCGTGAAGCTTGACGTGGAAGATGGTGTTGGTGTGTTCAACGGCGACGGGAGCGAGCAGGAGCTTAAGCCGAAACTCGTCGGGACAGGCAAGGTGACTGTGCCGAGGACATGGAAGGTCGACCAGAAGGTAACATGGAAGGCGACGGCGGACAAGGGCAGCGTGTTTGCGCGCTGGGAAGGTCCGCTCGTCGATTCGCTGAACCTCACGAAAAACGAGCGGCGCAACCCGTCTCTCGCATTCGTCGTTCCGGAAGGATTCGATACGAATCAGGTCACGGCGGTGTTCATCCCGATAGACGACGACGGGCTTTATGCGCTGGGAATCACCCAGACGGAATTCGATCTCAAGGAAACCGTTTCCGGCGTGTGCGTGACGGATGATTCGCAGTCGTACGTGACGGCCACGGCGAGCGGGCTGCCGACTGGGCTCAAGTTCAACGCGAAGACGCTCCAGATCACTGGCGCGCCAACGAAGAGCGGCGTCTATTGGGTGCAGATTAACGCGAAGAACGCGTCCGGCTACCAGTGGGCGGAGAACGTGATGGTAACTGTCTCGGGCGACGGCAAGGAGGCGAAGGAGCCGAAGCTGACGCGCACGGCGTATTATCCGCTTACGGTCATCTGCGCCACGGAAGACGGCACGGCGACAGGCACTGGAGTCTATGCCGATGGCAGGAAGACGACAATCAAGGCGACGCCGGCGAAGGGATGCGTGTTCGCGGGATGGTACGGAAAAGCGAATAGTGAAGAGGGAGTAGCGAATAGTGCGGGTGCGGATTACCGTTCGCCTTCGATGAGCGTGGTTGTGCCGGAGATGCGGTATGTGTTCGCGAAGTTCGCCACGAAGGAGGAGGACGCGGCGAGCCTTGCGCTGGCCGTCGAGGATGCGGCGGCGGAGAAGGACGGAACGCTTGAACTCGACCTCGGCGCGTGCGTAGAGTCGCTTTCGCTGCCGAAGCTTTCCGTATCGGGCCTGCCGTCCGGCGTCAAGTACGACGCCAAGGCCATGACAATCAAAGGCAAGGCGACGAAGCCGGGCGTCTACACGGTGACCGTAAAGGCGACGAACGCCTCCGTGACGAGGGCGACGGATGCGACGACGGCGACGTTCAAAATCACGGTGCCGAACTTCGAGTGCGCGGCATTGCCGGGGCTCAAGTCGGAAACCGACGCGTACGGCACTATACATGCGGGCGTCAAGTTCGGACCCGGCCTCATCGACTGCACTCCGGAAGACGGCTGGACGGTAAAGGCGGCGGGTCTGCCCGCCGGATTGAAGTTCGCCGCGAAGGAAACGAAGGATGCGACGTACGAGATCGTTCCCGCGTGGACAATATACGGCGTGCCGACGGCGAAGGCCGGCGCGTACACGGTGACGTTCACTGCGTCGAAGAAAGGCGAGAAAAACCAGGTCGCGACGATCACGCTGAACGTGGAGGCGCTGCCCGCGTGGGCCGTCGGGACGTTTACGGGAGCGGTGTTCGACGAATCCGACGCGGTCGTTGGACAGGTGCAGAACATCACCGTCTCGTCCGCCGGCAAGATATCTGGCAAGATCATCGACGGCGACATGACATGGACTCTCTCCGCGCCGTCGTTCGACGAAGCCGCAAGTCTGAAGTCGGAAGTCGGAAGTCGTGCCTTCACCGCCACGGCGATCGCCAGGGCGGGCAAGGAAGTCGCCACCAACGCGGTGACGGTCGCGGCGGAGGCCGGCACCGGCGTTGTCTATGGAGGCGTGGACTCCGTCACGGCCGGAGCAGAGACCGGCCCTCGCGAATGGACGGCATGGCGGAACGTGTGGAAGGACGCCGGCCGCAAGGAGGAGGCGATGGCGCTGAAGAACATCAAAATCGATCCTGCCCGCGACGGAACGGTGACGTTCTCCGCGCCCAGCGCGTCGGGGGCCGTGACGGCCAGGCTCAAAGACGGCAAGTATTCCGCGACCATGTCCGCCACGCTTATCCCGGCGGACAGCGGCTACACGCTTTTCTGGTACTTCCCGCCGAAGGCCGGCAAGTTCGCCGGCGACGGCGGCTGCGAAGAAGTGAAGTGAACCCGGGCAGACGCCCCCGCGTCCGCCGTTCCATATCCGCCGCACCGCGTTTTTTGCTATACTCCGCGCGTGAAGGACAGAAAATCCAGAAGCGGGCAGTCGCTCGTGGAGTACATAATCGCGTTCGCCGCGCTGCTCGCGGTGTGCGCGGCAGCGGCGGGACTTCTCTCCGCCGCGAAACGCGACTCCGTGCGAACTTCCGCGATTACCGCTTCGGAATACCCTTGAACAGCAAAACTGCGGAGGCCGCAAATGACAGCACAGACAGTCAAAGCCAAAAAAGGCCAGACGATGGTCGAATACATCATCATCGTGTCTCTCGTGGCCATCGTCCTGATAGGCGTAATCGTGTACTTCACGCGCGGCCTCGGCAAGACATACGCCAATGCCACGAAAGTCCTCAACGAAGAGGAAGGCTCCAAGGCCGAACAGGCCGCGGAAAGCATCAACAAGGATTCCATCCGCGACATCAAATGACGTCTGCGCGGCGCGCCGCAGACGGAGCACGCACGTGGATATGGCCCGCGACAGACGCCGCTCCGGCCAGGCGATGGTTGAAACCGTCGCCGCCGTGCTTGCGCTGTCTCTCGCTTTTTTCCTCGCCGCGCGCTTCTCTTCCCTCCTGAAAACCCGCCTCCTCCTGAGCCACGCCGCCGCGCGCGCCGCACGCGCGCGCGCCGTAGGCTTGAACCGCTACATGGCGGAAAAGTCCGCCCGCGTCGCCGTCATCCCCGCCGCCGGCGAAAGGCTCGTCCCTTCCGGCGCGCCCTGGGACGGCTCCGCGCAATCCCCCGCCGGCAGAATCGGCGACGCGGCGGCCGACATCCTAAGCGCCCCGGCCGTCAGCCCCGAAGCCTCCATGGAAATCTGGCGCATACCCGCGTATCTCGCCGCGGAAAACGAATCTTTCGCGCGCGGCATACTCGATTACGCCCTCTGGGACAGGCTGTCGCTGTCGGAGCGCAGGTCTTCCGCCGGGGACGGCGGGCGCATAGACGTTTCAACGCGCTTCCGCGCAGGCTCGATCCTCCCCGCGCTTTTCGGCGAGGCCCCCGCTCTCGAAGGCGCATACTCCATCGAAAGCCACTCCGCGCTCTACATGGAGGACGCCGGACTGTGAACTCCGCCCGCGGACGATCCGGGCAGATAGCCCTGCTGATGCTGCTCCTGCTGACGGCGGCGCTGCTCGTCGTTCTCGTCTGCTTCGACGTCTTCACCGCCGTGCTCCGCAAGAACGATACGCAGAACGCTGGCGACGCCGCCGCCCTCGCCGCCGCGCGCTGGCAGGCCGCTTCGCTGAATCTCG
>Ga0310695_10009924_pt1 | contig 14126 bp, 10 predicted proteins | sample RumenRJG_04DNA_FD_203882 | JGI IMG/M metagenome (GOLD analysis project Ga0310695, IMG submission 203882) | Bovine rumen microbial communities from Lethbridge, Alberta, Canada - RJG_04 (v2) (version 2) | ecosystem: Host-associated > Mammals > Digestive system > Stomach > Rumen | place: Canada... | reverse complement strand
TATTCTTTTCATAGTGACCTCCTTTTTGCATGCGGTAATCCCTGCATTCACGGTGTTGTGATATTCACTATGAATTGTAAAGGTAAATCCACGATGCTGCAAACTTGGAGGTCACTTCATATTATCTATTCACGCCCTCGATAGGGCGTGAATAGTAACGAACGACTGTTATCTGTTCAGACCACCTCGAATTCAACGTGTTTCTGCGCGGCTTTCAGCGCAAAAACCGGAGTCTGACGGCGAAAATAACACTGCTTTGCATTGTGGAATGGGATTTTCGCAAGTTACTGTTTGCGCCCTCAAGAGGGCGTGAACAGAACAACTGACTTGTATGATGCCATTGATAGAGATGCCGGAGAAGTTCAGGAGTGAAGGCTTCTTCGACATTGTACCCAAAGACCGATAGAGAGAGATCCAGATTTACGGAGATGTAAGAAATCATGGAATTTTGTGTTGATAACGGGATATTGTGGGACTTTAAAGATGAGGAATGTCATACCAGAATCATCATTCCCCATGGGGTCAGAGTGATTGGGGAAGCCGCCTTTGCGGACAATGAATTCCTTTACCATGTAGTTATTCCCGATACAGTGGAAAGAATCGAACGGGATGCCTTTCTGAACTGCAGCTCGCTTTCATGGGTGCTGATTCCTGACAGCGTAAAGTATATCGGTCCCTATGCCTTTGCGGACTGCAGGGATCTCAGAAGTATAACCATACCTGAATCTGTTACGGAGATCGATCCTTCTGCTTTCTGGATCCATAAAGACTGGGATGAATACCTTACCGGAGGTCCTTACTATATTTATGGGAAACGGGGCAGCCAGGCAGAACTCTTCGCAAAGATGCATCCATTTATCTTCAAAGAGAATATTGAGGATGAACACAGGGTGTGAACATATTGTTTCACCATGAAAAGGTGCCACAAACCTTTAAAGATGCATGGGAAGCGGGAGACTTCTTTTTTGCTGGATTCAGCTATGTGAGGAGAAAGGAGTAAGAGGTATAGTGAACAAATCAGAGAATATATCCTGGATGCCGCTGGTTGTTGTTGCTGCCGCAGCCTTCATAAGCGCTCTGGATTCGACCTTTATGAATGTATCTATGTCACAGGTAGTCGCCGATTTGGATACTGATGTGGGAACGATCCAGAAAATAGTCAGTTTTTACACACTCATAACGGCTTCGCTAATGTTGATCAGTGCCAAACTCCAGGACATTATCGGCAAACGAAAGATTTTTCTTCTGGGTATGATTTTCTACGGTGTCGGAGATTTGACAGCGGCCATATGTCCTGATATCACGGCCCTTTTTATCGGATGGGCTCTTCTGGAAGGCATAGGAAGTGCCTTGATGGGTCCGGCTTTGATATCCATTATCAGTGGAACTTATGATGGGATACTCAGAACGAGGACACTTGCAGTAGGAAGCACCATGGCAGGCTTAGCGATAGCTGTAGGTCCTCTGTTCGGCGGTTTTGTTACGACATTTTTATCCTGGCGTTTCGGCTTTGGCTTTGAGCTGATTATTGTCGCCTTTGTACTGATCAACTATCGAAAGATCACGGATTTTCCCGGGACCGCCTCACTAAGAGACCTGGATATCACGGGATCGGTCTTATCTGTCGCAGGACTGCTTTTATTTATGTCAGGAATACTGCAGTTGTCCGATAAAAAAATAGAGCTTTGCGTAATCCTGCTGATCGCAAGTATCGTTATAATGCTGACTTTTGGGTTCTTCGAGTTAAGACGCAGCAAAGCCGGAAAGGTGCCTCTCTTCGATGTCCGACTGCTGAAAGACCGCAATCTGAGAAGCGGAACACTGGTTCGCCTGATCACGGGCCTTGTTATGGCAGGTACGATGTTTGCTGTGTCTGTTTATCTATTGTCCGTATTGAAACTGTCGGCCTTTAAAACGGGCCTGATGATTATGCCTATGACCGTCGGAATGCTGTTGGTATCTCTTATGGCACCAAAGACGGCTATGAAGATAGGACATAAATACTGTATGATCATAGGATTTGTGATAGCTGTCTGCGGATGTTTTATCCTGCGAAACCAGTTCAGACCTGATGCCGGTTTCCTGAGCCTGCTGCCGGGCATGTTTATATATGGGGCAGGTTTAGGTTTTCCCATGTCGCTTAGCGTAGATGTTCCTCTGTTAACGATTCCGCCCCGGGCGCAAAACAGTTGCTCCGGATTAGTCTCGACAGGCCAAAGCCTGGGCATGTCTATGGGAACCGGTATCATTGGCGTTGTCCTGACCCTGGGAGCAGTCAGCGGACTGCAAGAGGCGATCAACACCTATACGCCAATGTATTTTTCCAATGAAGCATTCAGGGCTAATGCGGAAATGTATATGAAAAAGATGGGAAATGTTAATCCTTTAACTTTGACCGTGAGGGATCAGGATGTATACCAAAAGATTATCAATGCCGTCTATCAGAAAGCCATGGGAGTGGTTATGATGGTGGCTGTGGGCTTGATCGCGCTGGGTATCATTTTGACATTTTCACTGAAGGATATAAAGAAGCAAAAGAGCGGAATGTAATCAAAAGGCCGGGACATGTATAGTGGCTTGAGAAACCCCCGCTCCGCAAAGCAAAGCTTTGAGGAGCAGGGTTTCGCCGTATAGCCCGAATAATTGCAAAGACAAAGGGTGACGGAAATGTTATTATTATTTTAAATGATATATTGTGAACTGCTGTATGTTGTAACATCCCCATACCAAAAGCGGAGGTCCACATTATGAGTAAACTTACAAATCGGATAACAGTGATGCTGCTTTCCGGCATGCTGGTCATAGGATCAGTTCCCGGCAGTGTACTTGCCGCATCAACGGATGTGGCTTCAGGCCAGACATCTGAGGCTGCGGAAGACGTGCTTACTGAGGATACTTCTGAAGCACCGGCAGCTGCGGGAGAAACATCAGAGACCGCGGAAGACGTGTTTACTGAGGGTACTTCTGAAGCACCAGTGGATGCGGGAGAAACGTCTGAGACCGCGAAAGAGGTGCTCACTGTGGAAACCTCAGAAGCTCCGATGGATGCAGGAGAAAGCTATTCAGGGGACGCATCAGCGGAAGAGGCCGCGGAAGCACAGTTTTATACTGTCACCCTCGATGCCAACGGCGGATTCTTTGAAAATGAATGGGATGACGCCCTGGGTGATACAATTCAGCAGGCGGAAGTGGTAGAGAAGCATATCCCTGTTGACGGGACTGTTGCGGCTTTTCCTGTATTCACTGATCAGGATGGGCAGAGCATGATTTTTGCCGGCTGGAGTCTGGAGAGAGACGGTGAGCTGATCACAGCGGGGGATGAGGAGTATGCCCCTGTAGACAGCTGTATCCTTTACGCTGTGTGGCAGGCTGCGGAGTCAGAAGATGCTGCCCCGGGAGAAAACGGGGAGCAGGAAGCTGCTGATGATGAAATAACTGAACAGACGGATTCCGCACAGGAAACAGAAGAAGCAGAGACGTTAGAAAAATCAGCGGACACAGGGGATGCAGTGACGGCAGAGCACAGTCCTGTCGCAGAAGATGCAGCATCTGAAGCTGATCATGATCCGGAGGCAGAGAGTGAGCAGGCTGCCGTACCTGATCAGGAAGCAGCTCCTGCAGTTGAAAATATAGAAAATGAAGATATAGAAAATGAAGATATAGAAAAGGCCGGCGGGATTTCATCTGATACCGCTGAAGCCGGGGAAGAGATACAGCCTGAGCTGAATGAGTCATCTCAGGAAGAGGAGACTGTCAGAGAAGCTGCCAAAGGTGCAGTGGATAGCGGGACATGCGGAGAGAATGTTAACTGGACGCTTGACGAGAATGGGACACTGACCATAAGCGGAACGGGGGAGATGGAAGATTATGAGCAATCTTCCTATCCATTTATGTATGATGATGTTAAAACGGTCATAATTAAAAATGGCGTCACCAGTATAGGTGATTGGGTGTTCATCTATTGCAGAAGCATGACGAGAGTCGAGATCCCGCAGAGCGTCACCAGAATCGGCACTGGTGCGTTCTGCTGCTGCAGCAGCCTGAAGACCATCACGCTTCCCGCGAACGTCACCAGTATAGGTGATTATGCGTTTGAAAGCTGCCCCCTGTCGAGCATCACGATTCCGGATGCCGTCACCAGTATTGGCGCGGGTGTGTTCGAAAACTGTATCGACCTGAAGAGCATCGAGATTCCAAAGAACGTCACCAGCATCGGCAATAATCTGTTTTATGGCTGCAGCAACCTGGAGACCATCACACTTCCGGATGGCGTCACCAGCATCGGCAAATATGCGTTCGGAAAGTGCAGCAGCCTGACCGGCATCACGCTTCCGAAGGATCTCACCAGTATAGATCAATATGCGTTCTACCTCAGCAGTCTGGAGAGCATCGAGATTCCGAAAGGAGTCACCAGTATCGGCAACTATGCGTTCTACCTCAGCAGTCTGGAGAGCATCACGCTTTCGGAGGACCTCACCAGTATTGGTAATCGTGCGTTCTCCGGATGCAAAAGTCTGAAGGCCATAACGCTCCCGGATGGTGTCAACAGTATTGGTTGGGCGGCCTTCGAAGACTGCAGCAGCCTGAAGAGCATCGTGATCCCGAAGGATGTCACCAGCATCGGGACAGGATTGTTTATAAACTGCAGCAGCCTGGAGAGCATCGAGATCCCGGAGAGTGTGACCAGTATCGGTGAGCAGGCTTTCCAAAACTGCAGCAGCCTGGAGAACATCGAGATCCCGGAGAGTGTAACCAGTATCGGTCAGGAGGCTTTCGAAAACTGCAGCAGCCTGAAGAGGATCGTGATCCCGAAGGATGTCACCAGCATCGGGACAGGTATGTTTCTAAACTGCAGCAGCCTGACCAGCATCGAGATTCCGGTGGGCTTGACCGATATCGGCATCGAGGCATTCTCCGGCTGCAGCAGCCTGAAGAGTATCGAGATTCCGAAGAGTGTAACCAGTATCGGCTGGCAGGCTTTCGAAGACTGCAGCAGCCTGGAGAGCATCACTATTCCGGGTGGTGTCACCAGTATAGCCAGTCATATGTGCACTAACTGCAGCAGCCTCAAGAATGTCACGATTCCGAAGGGTGTCACCATTATCGATTGGCAGGCTTTCGAAAACTGCAGCAGTCTGACGAAAATCACTCTCCCGGATAGTGTAAATACAATTTCGTTTGCTGCGTTCCGCAATTGCAGCAAACTGACCGGCATCACGATCCCCGACAGCGTAACCGATATTAGCAGCTCTGCTTTTAATGGCTGTCCAGACTTGGTTATTTCAGGCTATTCAGGGTCTAAAGCTCAGGAATACGCAAAACAAAAAAATATACCGTTCTTAATTTTGATTGACAGAGCCTCTGTTACGATTCCCGGCCAGCCTTATACCTATACCGGGGATCCTATAGAGCCGGAGGTCACTGTCATCTTAAATGAGACTAAGCTGACTAATGGCACAGACTACACAGTTGCCTGCAGCAGCAATATCGATGTCGGAACTGCTGCAGTGACCGTCACCGGAACGGGCAGCTATGATGGTATAAAGGAACTGACTTTTGACATTGGCAAGGCTATGCAGACCATTACTGCCTCTGACCTGTCTCTGGCCTACCCCGAGAGCGGGAAGATCACAGTTTCCGGCTGTCAGGGCGATCTGTCTTACACGAGCTCAGATCAATCGGTAGCTGAAGTAGATATTTCCGGCAATGTCACTGCAAAAAGACCGGGTACGACGACGATCACTATTGCGGCAGCAGGGACAAAAAACTACTATGAAGCGGAAAAGGATATTTCTGTGACCGTTGCCAAGGGCATTCAGCCCATCAAGGCCTCCAATCTGTCCCTGACCTACCCGGACAGCGGAAAGATCACAGTCTCCGGGAATGTGGGCAAAGTGACATACAAGTCCTCCAATACAGCAGTTGCTGCAGTGGATTCTGCCGGCAAAGTGACAGCAAAGGGAGGGGGCACAGCAAAGATCACGATCACGGCAGCAGAGACAGACTACTACAAAGAGACAACGAAAGAGATCACAGTGGACGTTGCCAAAACAGCCCAGTCCATCACAGCCTCCGATCTGTCCCTGACCTACCCTGACAGTGGGAATATAGCTGCATCCGGGAACAAAGGCAGACTGACCTATAAATCTTCCAATACAGCAGTCGCCACAGTGGACGCCGCAGGCAAAGTCACGGCAAAGAGCGGCGGCACGGCAAAGATCACGATCACGGCAGCTGAAACTGCCCAGTACAATGCTGCCTCGAAGACGATCACAGTGAAAGTTGCCAAGGCGGGCCAAACCATTACGGCAAAGGCCGCAGCCCCGGTTGTCTTCGCAGGGCAGACAACGACAGTATCTGTTACAGGTGCCAAAGGAACCGTTTCATTCAAGTCCTCCGACTCTACAATCGCCGCTGTGGACAAATCCACCGGAAAAGTAACCGCAAAGAAAGCCGGAACAGTAAAAATCACGGCGGCATCGGGCGCGACTGCACAGTACAATGCCGCCGCCTCAAAGACGGTCACGATCAAAGTGCTCCCTGCAGCAACTTCGTCTCTGACAGCAGCCAACCAGGCGACCGGAATTAAGCTGACCTGGAAAAAGGTTCCCGGGGTGACAGGCTACAAGATCTACCGCAACTCCACCCTGATCAAGACTATCACCGGCGACAGTACCGTCACCTATGTGGATACTAAAGCCAATACCAATATGACAAGGTACATTTACAAGTTGGTGGCGAATGGGCCTGCCGGAGACAGCCCTCTTTCCAGATCAATCACTGTGTACAGGGTAAAGAGACCGGAGATTTCCTTTGCTGCAAACAGCGGTCCCTCCAGGATGACTGTCAAGTGGACCAGGACCCCAAGGGCAACCGGCTATCAGATCAAGTACAGCACGAGCAAAACTTTTGCATCAGACAACGGGTCGGTCAGTGCGTATGGCGGGACTACAGATTCCAGACGCATAGGAGACCTGAAGAAGGGAAAAATCTATTACGTGAAGATCCGCACCTATAAGGTTGTTGGCAACGGATTATACTGGTCCGAGTGGAGCCCGGTGAAGAGCGTGAAGATCAGTAAATAAAATCCATCAATCCTTTTAAACATACCTGTTTGTAAGCACTCGCCCATGGCCGTAAGGAATGAATTCAAATCCGGAATTGAGACACAAGTACATATGCAGATCAGGACATCACAAGGCGCTCCTTCGGGGGCGCCTTTTTAGTTTGTGTTGGACAGAAGGATGGTTGTAACCATATGAATATGCTATTATTAAGCTGACAGTAAAATCCGGTGAGACAGTATTGCAAGAGGGGTGAAGACATGTCTGAAGACAACAGATCAACAGCCGGTTCCCGCCCTGCGCGGCGCACACCTGCCAAAGGGCGCAGCAGTCGGAACAGAAACACAGAAGACCTCCGCAGGTCTGCAGGCACAGCGCAGAAATATGGAGGCCAGGCACAGAATTCCGGACGAACAGCGCAGAATTACAGAGGCCCGGCACAGAATTCCGTACGCACAGCGAAATATTACGGAGGTACAGCACAGAATTCCGGACGCAGAGGCACAAAGCAGAGTTCACTGGGCACAAGCACAGGACGCGGTTCCCGCAATACAAAAGGAAACAGAAATAAAGGCCGGGAAATCCCCCCTGTGTCTCTGGAACGCAACAGTAATATCATTGACGGCATCACGTTTGGCTTCTCCATTGCGCTTCTGCTGGGATCAGCAGTCGGATGTATCTACTCCGGAGCCGGCGATACACTGATTGAGGATTTCATAAGGATCCTGACCATGCCTGCTCCGCTCGTCACGGATTATTTCGCGTTGGGGAGCCTGCCGGCCACTTTCCTTAACGCGGGTCTCTGCGGACTTTCCATGGCGCTTATTATGTTTTTTATGCCGGGACTCTCCCATGTAAACACTCTTGCCGGTTTCTTTCTGATAATCTCACACTGCTTCTACGGGCTCAATTTCCTAAATATGTGGCCGTGTTTTCTGGCGCCCTTCCTGTATTTGAAGCTGAAAAACCTCAATTACAATGATAACCTGCATATCTGCATGTTCGCGACCTGTTTTGCTCCCTTTGTCAGTGAACTTTTGTTCCGCTATATCCAGGGCGATATGTACCGAACAGGAACGATCACGATCACCTTACGGGGATGTCTTCTGACTGTCGTGTTCATGTTCATCCTCGCCTTCGTCGCGCCGGCTATCCTCCCCGGCGTCAATGCCTGGCACAAAGGCTACAATCTCTACAACGGCGGTCTGGCCTACGGTATGTTCGGATTCCTGCTCTTCAGCTTTTTGTACCGGACTATGGGCGTGGAGTACCCTCACGTTCCGATCCGGCACAACCAGCTTTACAACCTGGCGGGCAACTCCTACCGTCTCTTTGGAAACACCTTTTTCCTTCTGCTGTTTCTCGCCTGTCTGGCGGCGGGATGGTTCCTGAACGGCAGATCCTTCAAAGGGATTGAGGTTTTTTTCCGTGACACGGGTTACCACAGTAATTTTGCACAGAAATACGGAATGCGTCTCTGTCTGATCAACATCGGTCTGTACGGCCTGTTCTTTCTGGTGTATATCAATATCGTTATTCATTTTACCAGAGGTGCCGGCTTCACAGCCCCCACTTTCGGTGTCATACTGGCGGCTCTGACTTTTACCTCGATGGGGCAGCACGCCCGCAACGTGTGGCCGATCTTCATCGGTTATCCCCTGCTTTCTTTATTCTCGACCCTGTTCAATCACCTGATCGGCGGCAATGCCCTATGGACGGTGTCGACGCAGGCTTATATCAACAGCGTCGCCTTTGCCACCGGTCTTTGTCCCATCGTCGGACGTTACGGCTCGATCGCAGGCATCATTGCGGGTATGCTCTGCGCTGCACTCTGTACTGCAACAAGCTCCCTGCACGGAGGTCTGGTGCTCTATAACGGCGGATTCACTGCCGGCATAGCTGCCCTGATTCTTCTCCCGATCCTGGAGCATTATATCCCGAATCCCCGCAATGACATGAACCACCACATCGATCTGCGCGACATGATAACCCTCAGGGGCCCCTCCACTGATCCTCAGAACGAAACAAATCCTGAAGGATCCGGGAAATAAACGAAGCGGATTATCTACGGAATATACAACCGGATTCCATACGGAATATAAAACCAGATTCCATACGGAAAATACAACAGGTTTCCATGCGGAATATACAACAGTTTCCATACGGAATATAAAACAGGCTGACATTCTTCCCGCGAACGATAAAACGCAGAAATGTTCCCGGCCCCGTTTTCGCGAACGGATGAGAAATATATAAATACCGATTTCATTGTCACGGGATATATCAAGACGATGGTTAACAAGGAGGTCATTCGATGTACATCAAAAGCTTTATGAACCGGCAGCACATATCAATCCTGACAGCTGTAGTCGTACTTATCATGTCTTTCAGCACGCCAATGGCGGCCATCGCTTCCCAATCGGAGATGCCCGATGTCAGCACCGAATCCGGCGCGGAATCAAGTACTGAATCCGGTACCGGATCAACGGCTGATGCCACCGGCGCGGAGTCCTTCCATTATCAGCACGATCCGATGGAAAATCCAAATGCAGCCAGGGACATTATCGTCAATCCCGAAGCTGTATATGGATATTCTCCGAGTCCCGATTCAGTAAGACTCAAGCAGTTTGCAGACTATCTCGATTGGACCGATAAGGAAGAAGTCGAGGCTGGCCGCAGGGAACGGGAGGAGTATCACGAGAATTTCAGTATCCTCTACAGAACGATTGAGGATATGCTCGGACAAGGTAAGAATGTTGAGGAAATTGCGCGGGCTGTCAGTAAAGCCCGCAATGAGATCAGACTGGCGTCTTACGAAGGAAATCCGGAGGGGCTTGCAGATGTAAAAGAAAGTAATCTTCAAACCTACGGGCATGAAGAAGGCCCCACACCCGATCAGCTCTATGAGAAATACGGGTCATGGCAGACCGTGATCGAAAAGGCTCTCAGCTCCAATCCCGGAATGGATGCCTGCCTCGGTCTTTACGATGAATACTACGACACATATGACATTCCGGACAGGCTCAGCGCTCTGCAGATCACAGATGAAAGCGAGAGCACCGGGGCACAGGCGGAAACCTCTGATGAAAACGGGAACGCCGATGCGCAGACAGAGACATCTGAGAAACCCGAAACAACCTCCGGGCCCTCCGGGACTTACCGCGTCAAGAGCGGTGACTGCCTATGGGATATCGCTGCGTCAGAGCTTGGCGACGGAGGCCGCTGGCAGGAAATCTATGAGCTCAATAAAAATGAGATCGATGATCCACGCCTGATTTATGAAGGCCAGGAATTTGTCCTCCCCGCCGCATAACACTTGCTAAAACAGGAGGTGTCCGTATTGTTCAAGTGGATTAAGAGACTGTTTGTTTCTGCGCCGCAGCATGGGATGATCACAAGAAGATGCAGGAACTGCGGGAAGATCTTTTCTCTTCCGGAAGATGTTCAGTACTGGCCGGACTGCTACTGCCTGGAATGCAGGTCGAAGGCTCCTGAACAAATAATCACGAGAAAATGCAGAAGATGTGGAAAAATGTTCTCATTTTCCTCAACTGTAAGGCAGTGGCCAAAATATTGCCGGCAATGTCAGGCAAGGCGGAAACATTGACATGGCGTGTGGTGTCAAACAATACTTCATGTATATATATGCGCATGGACAATGCGATGCAGTGTGATTGCTGCCCGATGGGGGTTTCATCGTAAAAACCGGGTTTTCGCGAAATAAACACTGTTTCGCATTGTCGCGAAAAACGCCTCGAATTTCGTGCCGGTCTGAAAAGTAACACGATGCTTCGCGTTCCGCTTCAGAAATAGTGACTGATGTGGAAAACAGTGTCGTTCTGTGTTACGATAAATCTGCCGTGAAAACGGCAGGAAAACATTTTTTTATAATTTACATTATTTCTTTTAAGGAGAGTGCTGTTTGAAGAAGTACAACACATTGGAGATTGTGGGCTGACCGGGAGGTTTGCTGACAATCACAAGCCTCCCGCTGAAAAGCAGCTTTTGGTCACAAGTTTTCAGGAGGTAAAAAACATTGAATAAAAATGACTGCACGATTCGTTTAGAAAAGAAGGAAGACTACAGAGCAGTTGAGAACCTTGTCAGGGAATCATTCTGGAATGTTTATCGCCCGGGATGCAGTGAGCACTATGTAATCCATGTGCTCCGGGAGGATCCGGCTTTTGTTAAAGAACTGGATTTCGTCATGGAGCAGGATGGCAGGCTGATCGGGCAGAATATGTTTATGAGGACGATCATCGAAGCTGACGATGGCAGAGTGATCGATGTTCTCACTATGGGGCCGATTTGTATCACACCGGAGTTGAAGCGTCAGGGATGTGGAAAGGCCTTGCTGGACTATTCACTGGAAAAGGCTGCGGAACTTGGATTCGGAGCGGTGCTGTTCGAGGGCAATATTGATTTCTATGGCAAGAGCGGGTTTGACTATGCCGGAAAATTCGGAATCCGGTATCATGATCTGCCCGAAGGCGCGGATTCATCGTTTTTTCTCTGCAAAGAACTGGTTACAGGATTTCTTGACGGAATCACAGGCGTTTATCAGACTCCGCAGGGATATTACGTGAGCGATGAGGAAGTGGATGAGTTCGATCTGGATTTTCCTTATAAGGAAAAGCTGAAACTGCCCGGTCAGATTTTCTAAATGAAAAACCAATAATCCTGGCAGTTGATACTTCAGGGAGAAGCTGTTTTTCATTTCAGAGGTTTGCGCCGTAACGCCGTAAACCTACGTTTATCCCATCGGAGAAATCACCTACGCGGATTTCTCATTGGAGATACCTGAGTACTGACATGCTCAGGCATGCTGTGAATGCATGCAAAATGAGCGGATACTGAGAGGATTCCGCTGAGAGGGAACGGATGTATTAATCTGTTTTCCGGATTTTTACAAGGGCCTGCGATATGCAGGCTCTTGTTTTCTTTTCTCGCAGGGCTGCCGTAAGGTATCTTTTGCCTGATGGCGAACGGCAGCCGCCTCTTCCCTGCTGACATGGTCCGCATAATGTTGTATTCCGCCCTGGGGCGGACACTCTACTTTCCGTAGGTAGCTTATTGATACAGGCTGAATTACAATCTGTACATGAGAAGAAACATAATTTGCGAAAGAAGCGTGATTTTCGAAAGAAAAAACGTAATCTTCAGAAGAAGTGTAATCTGCAGAAGAAGTGAAATCTGCAGAAGAAGTGCAATCTTCAGAAGAAGTGAAATCTGCAAAAGAAAAAGTGTAATCTTCACAAGAAAAAGAGAGATCTGCGGATGCATTTCCTGAGTGCGCTTCGACAGAATGGCAGGCCGGCAGGGGAGCTGTGCCGATACCGGTGAGAGAGGAGAGTGCGGTTATGAACCAGTATGTTACAGGTGCGGTTATTAAGGAACTGCGTGAAAGAAACAAAATGACCCAGCTTCAGCTGGCGGAAAAGCTTGGAGTAAGTGACAAGACGATCTCGAAATGGGAGACTGCCAAAGGATACCCGGACATTACCCTGTTGGAACCAATCGCAGGGGCGTTCAGGATTTCGGTCACAGAGCTGATATCCGGAAATACGATTTACAATGCGAATGTTTCCGCGAATATGCTCCGCTCGAAGTTTTATGTCTGCCCGGTGTGCGGAAATGCCATACACAGTATGGGAGAGGCGGTTATTCATTGTCATGGCATACTGCTTACTCCCTCAGAGGCGGAATCCACGGATGAACGGCACATGGTTTTTATTGAACGTGCAGAGGATGAATATTATGTACGAGTCGATCACAGTATGACAAAGGAACACTACATTTCTTTTGCGGCTGCTGTATCTCACGATGGTATACAGATGGTTAAGCTTTATCCGGAGGGGAATGCCGAAGCGAGGTTCAAAATCAGAGGTGTCAAAAGGATCTTCTTTTACTGCAACCGGGACGGGCTGTTTTCAATCGATCCTGTAAAGGGTATTGATGACAAAGAAAGCGGATACGATGATGCCCGGGAGAGAAGGGAACTGGAGAAGGCCGCAGATATGCTGTTTGGACAGAAAACGAATCTCAAAGGATAGAGAATACGATGCTGCAGCCAAAGTGAGCTTCGAAATGAGAGTTTTTTATGTGGAAACTGTTTAGTGAAAACTGTGTAGTGGGAACTGTTTAGTGGAAACTGTTTAGTGAAAACTGTGTGGCAGGGACTGTTTGGTGGAAACTGTTTAGCGGGAACTGTTTAGCGGAAACTGTTTAGTGGAAACTGCTTGCGAGAGCTGTTTAGTGGGAACTTCCTGGTGAGCATTTCCCGGAGAGCATTTCCTGGTGAGAACTTCCTGGGAGAAGCCGGGGTATCCGGAGAAACTATTCCGGTAATATGTCCGGAGATCAAAAGACCGCTGATGGAAAAATTAATTTCCTGCGGTCTTTTTTGTTGGCAAAAGAAATTAAACTGCTACAATAAAACATGACCCATTGATGACAATGAGCATGACCGGCAGAATTTTACCCTTTCAGGATGATCGATATGACCTGTCATGAATATAAGAACACTTCTAAATGAGTCTCTGTGATCCGGCATTTGATAAAGGTTAAAGGACAGGAGGACCATATGGCATCAACAAAAGAGTATCTGGATTTTATAATGGGGCAGCTGGAGGATCTTGATGAGATCAGCTGCAGGGCCATGATGGGAGAATATATCTTATACTACCGCGGTAAATTATTCGGAGGTATCTATGACGACCGGCTCCTGGTAAAGCCAGTCCCGGCGGCAGTGAGAATGATGCCGGACGCTGTGATGGAACTGCCATATGATGGAGCTAAGGAAATGCTCATGGTAGATGATGTAGATGACCGTCAGTTCCTGTGTGAACTGATCGGGAGTATGTGGGCGGAACTGCCGGAGATGAAAAAGAAGAAATCAGGACAGGCACGTAAGTCCTGAAGCCCGGCAGAGCCATTTTGAAAAGCATGCCAGCGCATTCTTGTGACTTCAGTCATGAGTTAGCTGGCTTTTGTTTCCCCATATAAGGGAGTGTTCGAACTGCCGTGACCGGCTGTCAATTTTTCTCTGGAAGGATCCCGGAA
>Ga0310695_10009918_pt1 | contig 14133 bp, 13 predicted proteins | sample RumenRJG_04DNA_FD_203882 | JGI IMG/M metagenome (GOLD analysis project Ga0310695, IMG submission 203882) | Bovine rumen microbial communities from Lethbridge, Alberta, Canada - RJG_04 (v2) (version 2) | ecosystem: Host-associated > Mammals > Digestive system > Stomach > Rumen | place: Canada... | reverse complement strand
ATATTTGCTTAATTCTGATTTACATTCAGTTTTTTCAGGATCACTTCCACGTTTCCGCGAAGCTCACTGTTGACGGACATTTCATTACTGATTTTCTGTACACCGTACATTACAGTGGAATGGTCTTTTTTGCCCAGGAGCCTTGCGATATTTTCGAGTGTAGCATCTGTGTACTCCCTGCAAATGTACATGATGATCTGCCTGGGGATTACCAGGGAGGCATTCTTTTTGCGGGAAACAATATTGGAAACACGCACATCATAGTGTTCGCAGACAACACGGAGGATCATTTCAGGAGTGATTATATTTTCTCTGTCGGGATCGATGATATCCTTAAGTGCTTCCCGGGCATTGGTCAGGTTGGTGTCCACATTGTTGAGCCTGGAGTAGGCGATGATTTTATTGAAAGCGCCTTCCAGTTCACGGATATTGGATTTAATGTTTGTAGCAACATATTCCAGGACTTCGTCATCCAGGTGCCTGCCGGTGATCTCGGCGTTTTTGCGCAGGATTGCCATTCTTGTCTCATAATCCGGAGGCTGAATATCCGCGATCAATCCCCACTCGAAACGGGAACGGAATCTTTCATCCAGGGTCTCCATTTCACGGGGAGGACGGTCGGATGAAAGAACGATCTGTTTCCCTGCCTGGTGAAGCTCATTGAAGGTGTGGAAAAACTCTTCCTGAGTGGACTCTTTTCCTATTATAAATTGTATATCGTCGATGAGGAGTACATCAACGGTCCTGTACTTGTCCCTCAGCCTTGCCATGGAGGTTGCATTACCGCTTCGGATGGATTCGATGACTTCGTTTGTGAACTGTTCACTGGTGACATACAGAACACGTTTGGAAGGACTCATTTCCAGGATATAGTGGCCGATCGAATGCATCAGGTGGGTTTTGCCAAGTCCGGCTCCTCCGTACAGGAAAAGAGGATTATAGGTGTTTCCGGGAGATTCCGCCACCGCCACGCAGGCAGACTGGGCAAACTTGTTGTTGCTGCCTACGATAAAGGTATCGAAACGGTATTTTGGATTGAGATTTGCGTTCTCAATCTGCTGGCTGCTCACCATGGATCTGTGTTCTTCCACAGGTGCTTCCTTCTGTTCCTGATTGTTCAGCAGAAACTCGACACTATAGGTTTCATCGAGCATTTCCGTGATCGTGATCTCAAAGAAAACCTTGTAGTTGTTGACAATATAATCAAGCATGATCGGCTTATCAGAAGGAATGCGGATATAGACGATGTTGTCGCGGATATCGGCAATCTCCAGGTTTTTGATCCATGTTGTATAAGATATATTGGAAAGACCGTATTCATCACGAATATGGTCCTTGATCCATGACCACTTTTGTCTGATTATTTCTTCGTTCATTTAATCCCCCGGTTCTATATATGATTTTGTTACTGTTCAGGAGGGAGACAGTAACAAGATTATTTTTAAAAATCTATAAATAACCGAAAAAACCCAATCTTATTTATAGATAGTAATCGTTTAGTAACTATATAATAAATCCCGCCAAACTTCAAACGGGCTGAGTTTTCCACAATTTGTGGATAGAAATGTTGATAAGTGTTTTTTGAAAAAATTTACCATGAATCCACAAATGAAAAATCTGGTCTTATCCGCATTTTAAACACTCAGAAAATGGCGAAAATTTCTAAGAAAAGTGAATAAAAGTGAAAGTTATCCACATGTTATGCACAATTTGTGGATAAGTGAAAATGGTGAATAGCTATTTTTGTGGAAATGTGGATAACTTTGAGGATACAATATTTTGTCGAAGAAAATTTTATTTTTCCACATATTGTACCGAATATCTGTGCGAAAGAAGAGACTTTATCCACGTTATCCACATTTTGGGATAGATATAATGTGGATAAATAATTCTTGACGATAAAACATGTTTTATATATAATTTTGCTGTTAGCGCCTTTACAGGGGGATACTATGCCCGAAACAGCAACCATACCCGCATCCGGAAAGTGCCGGAGCAGCCGTCACAGCTTTTTTTCGGATGCAAGACGGGATATGCGCCTTAACGCCGCAGCCGCACGCGGCCACGTAAAGACCGCGGACCCCGGCATGGAAAAGATCAGCAATAAGCCTTCTTTTCATCATATTAATGCCGGAGCAAGTTAGTAATGAAAATCGTTGCAGTTGTTCCTGAACAGGGCATCTGCGGGAATATCTTAAAAGGAGGAAATATCAATGGCTAAAATGACATTCCAGCCCAAGAAGAGACAGCGCGCTAAGGTACACGGATTCAGATCCAGAATGAGCACAGCCGGCGGCAGAAAGGTCCTTTCCGCACGCAGACGCAAAGGCAGAAAGCAGATCGCAGTCTGACAGTAGATTTCCGGGAGAGTCATGCTGAATTCAGCATGGCTCTTTGTGTAACAAGGAAAAATTGCAGAATATCTGTGAATGTACTGCTTTAAGCTTCATGGATATTCACCATCATTTTTAACATTCATTTAAACACAGTCTATGGAATCTCTGAAAAAGAATGCAGATTTTAAAAACTGCTACCAAAACGGAAGATCATTTGTAAACCACTATCTTGTCATCTATCTGTGCGGCAATGGACAGGAAAAAAACAGGTTCGGGATCTCAGTAAGTAAAAAAGTCGGCAACAGTGTCATACGTCATCGCACTGTGAGACTGATCAGGGAAGTCTGCCGTCTGCACGAAGAAGAATTCTGCAGCGGTTATGACATTGTTTTTGTGGCGCGTGCGCGCGTAAAGGGAATTGATTATTTTAAAATGGAAAGAGCATTGATGCATCTTGCCCACAAGGCCGGAATCATAAAGCATCAGTGAATCCCTGACGCAGATATTATACACTTGCGGAACATTTGCTGCCGCTCCCGGAGCGGCATGTTCGGAAAGTGTGGGTAATGATATGAAAATGATGAAAAAAGCAATGATCCGATCAATCAGGATGTATCAGAAATATCTGTCGCCGCTCAAAAGTACAAGGTGTCCCTATATTCCTACCTGTTCCCAGTACGGACTGGAGGCAGTGGAAAAATACGGAGCTGTAAAGGGAGGCGCAATGGCCGCCTGGAGAATACTGCGGTGCAATTCCTTTTCAAGCGGAGGGTATGATCCGGTACCGTAAAGGACATATATAGGACATATATTTAAGAAGACATACATACCGGGCGGTTATTTTTTTCTGATCGGAAACAGTTTTTAATGACCGGAAACAGTTTCTTTACTGATTGAAAACAGTTTTTAATAATCGTAAACAGGCAAGAGCCCTGCATTTTTATTAACCGGTGCAGGCATACGATTATTAAGAAACATGTCTAAGGAGGAATATTGGCTCCCATGTTATTGACCAAAAGTACGACTTTTATCATTGGTCCGGTTGCCGAGCTGATCGGCATTATCATGAACGTGATTTTTGATATTCTTGCAAAGATCGGGCTTCCCAATCTTGGCATTTCTATCATTATCATGACGATCCTGATTTATATGCTCATGCTGCCCCTGACGATCCGTCAGCAGAAGTTTTCCAAACTCCAGAGGAAAATGCAGCCTGAACTTCAGAAAATCCAGAAGAAATATCAGGGAAGAAAGGACAGTGCATCTGTTGCAGCCCAGCAGGAGGAAATGAAGCAGGTCTACGACAAATACGGCGTTTCCGCGACAGGCAGCTGTGTACAGCTTCTCATTCAGATGCCGATCCTTTTTGCTCTGTACAGAGTTTTCTATAATATCCCCGCATATCTTTCCAGCGTCAAAGCCGCGTTTTTCCCTCTCGTGGATGAGCTTTATCAGCTGGATCCCAAGGGTGCGATCCTGTTGGCGCAGAATGCGGAAGAAAAGTATATTTTCTCAAGTGTATCTCCCTTTGCAAAAGCTCTGACATCAAATATCGAGGGCGGAAATGTCAATACGATCAAGAATTCCATGATCGATATCCTGAACAAGTTTCAGTCTGCCGACTGGTCACTGCTCTCCGAGAAGGCATCTTCTCTGGCAGGGGAAATCACCACAACGACTGCAAAACTCAATCAGTACAACAATTTCCTCGGCCTGAATATTGCGGAATCTCCTTCCAATATCATGAAAAAGGGCGGAGTCATGATCGTTGTAGCTCTGATCATTCCTATCCTCGCGGCTTTCACACAGTGGCTCAATGTAAAGCTCATGCCGCAGCCGGAATCCGACCCCAATGATCAGGCAGCAAACACCATGAAGAGCATGAATATCATGATGCCTGCTATGTCCGCAGTCTTCTGCTTCTCTCTTCCCAGCGGTATGGGACTTTACTGGATCGTCGGTGCGATCGTCCGTATCGTTCAGCAGATCTTCATCAACAAGCACATCGACAAGATGGACATTGATGCGATGATCGACAAGAACAGCGAGAAAGCCAAAGAAAAGGCTGAAAAGAGAAAAGCGAAAAATTCCGAAAGAAGTGATCGTTCATCAGATACTGCCGCAAGGACCAGAAGGACAACTGCCAACAGGGACAGCAGACTGGTCACCAGACTCACACCTTCAGAGGAAGCCAGGATCGATGAAATGAACCAGACCAGAAAGCAGAAGACCTACAAGAAAGACAGTCTCTCCTATCATGCGGATATGGTCAGAAGATTCAACGAATTCGGAAATGAAGCATCGGATTCTGAATAAGTATCATTCTGAACAAACAGCACTATTAAGTTTAATTAAATAAATAATAGATAATAACAAGAGGATAAATATGTCTCAGGAATATATTGAAATCACGGAGAAGACAGTATCCGAAGCTATTACGGCAGCATGCCAGAAGCTGGCAGTTCCAAGTGAACGCATCGAATATGAAGTGATCGATCCGGGAAAAACCGGCTTTCTGGGAATCGGTGCCAGGCCGGCGAAAATCCGTGCGCGCGTTAAACAGGGTATGGAAGACAGCGCGGAATTTGATACAAGTGCGATCATCAGTGATGTTCTGAAAGGAAAAGACGACAGGAAAAAAGCACCTGATCAGCGTCCAAAGGAAAAACGCAAAGAAGAGAGAAAAGACAATAAAAAGAAAGAGTCTAATAAAAATTCAGAAAAGACAGCCGTTAAAAAGCCTCTTGTAAAAGAGGAAGCTGCTGAAACTGCGGCACCTGCTGTAAAAGAAGAAACTGCTTCTGAGGAAAAGAAATCCTCTGCAGAAGCTGCAGCAGGTAAAGCGGAAAAAACAGAAACTTCGGAAAGCAGTTTTTCCGGCAAAAAGGGAACCGGCAGAAAAGATTCTTCTGAAAAGTCATATGAAAAAGGCAGCAGGGGCAGAGGCCGCCGCAGGCAGCGCCGCAATGACCGCGATGAGTATTCAGCTGCATCCCGTGATTATGAGCAGGAAAGAAGCACTGCAGCAGAAAGCCACTCCGCTCCCAAAAAGAAGAGCGCTGTACCTGTACTGACAGATGAGCAGGTAGTTGAGATCAAACAGCGTGCGGAGACATTTCTGACAGATGTTTTCCAGGCTATGGATCTCGATGCCAACGTTTCCAGTTCCTATGATCGTGAAACAGGTATGCTCACCATCGACATGAAAGGTGAAAACATGGGCGTCCTCATCGGAAAGCGCGGACAGACCCTTGATTCTCTCCAGTATCTGGTCTCTCTTGTTGTCAACAAGGGGATCGACGGTTACATTCATGTCAAGGCAGATACTGAAAATTACCGCGAGCGCCGCAAAAAGACTCTTGAAAATCTTGCAAAGAATATTGCATCCAAGGTCAAGCGCAACCGCACCAGCGTCGCTCTTGAACCCATGAATCCTTATGAGAGAAGGATCATCCACTCTGCCCTGCAGGGTGACCGTTACGTGACAACCTACAGTGAAGGTGAGGAGCCTTACAGAAAAGTTATCGTGACAATGAAAGAGGATCGCTGATGATCCTTTGATCAGACTGCCGCCTCAGCGATCCTGAAGCGGCAGTCTTTTTTACAAGAGAATTAAACTGTTCATTTTTACAACAGAGTTAAACTGATTTTTTTACAATAGAATTATATTTTTATACAGCAGGATTATATTATTATTTTTTGATAGACGGGATTATCATTTTTACATCGGGATTATAAGATTATAATTGGATATGATGGTTGAGAATACAGCATTTTTGAACAACACCTATATTGATAAGAGCAGAAATGATACGATTGCGGCGGCCGCAACAGCCATGTCGACGGCAGGAATCGGGATCATCCGGGTCAGCGGTCCCGATGCTGTCAGTATCTGTGCGGATCTCTATGTAAACGCAAAGGGAGTGCATGATCTTGCAGATCATGCCGCCAATACTATTGTATTCGGCTTTATTGAGGACAGGGAAGGAAACCGGATCGATGAGGTCATGGTCAGTGTCTTTAAGGCCCCTCACAGCTATACGACAGAGGATACCGTGGAGATCAATTCCCACGGAGGTACATATCTTCTGAACAGGATCCTGGATCTGGTGCTCCGAAACGGTGCCCGTCTGGCTGAGCCGGGTGAATTCACAAAACGCGCTTTCCTGGGAGGCAGGATTGACCTTTCCAGGGCGGAAGCCGTCATGGATCTGATCGCTTCGCAGAATGAGTTTGCCAGGAAAACGGCTCTGGCCCAGCTGGGCGGCAGTGTTTCGGAAAGTGTAAGAGAACTGCGCTCCGCCATCCTCTACGAAATGGCATTTATAGAATCCGCGATCGATGATCCGGACAGCTATGCCTCCGACCTGGACGGATATCCGGACCGACTTGACGGTATCTGTGAAAACCTTCTTTCCCGCATGGAAAGCCTTCTGGAGATCGGAGAAAAAGGAGCAGTCCTGAAAGAGGGGATCCGCACGGCAATCATCGGCAGGCCCAATGCCGGAAAGTCTTCTCTGCTCAATTACCTGTCCGGAACGGAAAGAGCCATTGTGACGGAAATCGCAGGAACGACCCGAGATACCCTGGAAGAGAGTGTCCGTGTGCGCGGTGTTCAGCTGCGCCTGACAGATACTGCAGGTATCCGCGATACAGATGACCGGGTGGAAAAAATAGGCATCGCCCGCGCAAAAGATGCCATCGGCCAGTCCGAACTTGTCCTGTACCTGATAGATGCCTCTGAAGGGATCACAACAGAGGATCAGTCGATCGCTGTTATTTTACGTCAGTGGAAACAGGAACTTCCTTCTGTACGCAAATGTATTATACTTTTAAACAAGAGTGATCTTCCGCCCGTTACAGATATGAATGAAGTCTGCAGCTTTTTTACGGAAGCGGATCAGGTGCTGTCCTGTTCGCTCCGCACAGGTGAAGGAGCGCAGGAACTGGGTGCGACGATTGAAAAGATGTATCATATGGGTGAACTGAGCCACCAGAGTGAGGCCATGCTCACCAATGCCCGCCACAGAGAAGCTGTTCGGGAGGCCTATGAAGCACTTTCCCTGGTCCGCCAGAGCATCCGCATGGGAATGAGCGAGGACTTTTACGCGATCGATCTGATGAACGCCTATGCCAGCCTTGGAAGGATCACGGGCGAAGCTGTGGAAGATGATCTTGTAGAAGAGATTTTCTCAAAATTCTGTATGGGAAAATAAGTTATTTTCATGTCTTCTGAATGGCGTGAAAAGTAACGAATACAATTGTGTGGAGAATGATTTAATGAATTACTTTATAGACACTGACGTATGTGTGATCGGTGCCGGACATGCCGGCTGTGAGGCAGCCCTTGCCTGTGCCCGCCTTGGATACCGTACAGTCATTTTCACGATGAATGTCGACAGCATCGCCATGATGCCCTGCAATCCCCATATAGGCGGTTCTTCCAAGGGCCATCTGGTCAGGGAAATCGACGCCCTGGGCGGCGAGATGGGCAAGAATATTGACAAGACTTTTATCCAGTCCAAGATGCTCAATATCTCTAAAGGTCCCGCAGTCCATTCTCTGCGCACACAGGCTGACAAAGCCGAATATTCCAAAGCTATGCGCAAGATTCTGGAAAACCAGGAGAATCTGACGATCCGCCAGGTGGAAGTCACCGATATCCTGACCCAGTATGATCTGGAAAGGCTGCAGGAAAAAGACGGCGGAAAGAATCAGATCAATGAACAAACCAATGAACAGATCAGCAATCAGATCTTTGATCAAATAAATAAAGATGATCAAATAAATAAAGATGATCAAATGAGTAATGATGGTCAGGTGATTGATCAGGGAAATATTCATGCGGAAAAGCTTCGTGTGGCCGGTGTCAGGATCCACACGGGAACCATCTATACCTGCAAGGCGGCGATCATCTGTACAGGCACATATCTGAATGCCAGATGCCTTGTCGGCGAGTCCATTACCGAGACAGGACCCGGCGGCATGCAGCGGTCGACCTGGCTGAAAGATTCCATGGATCACCTCGGGATCCCTCTCCGCCGCTTCAAGACCGGTACGCCCGCGCGTATGGACGGAAGGACGCTGGATTATTCCAAAATGAAAATCCAGCCCGGCGATCCTGTTGTCGTTCCTTTTTCCTATTCCACGGATCCGGCCGATGTGCAGATCGAACAGGTTCCATGCTGGCTGACTTATACGAATGATGAGACACACGAGATCATCCGTCAGAACCTTGACCGCTCTCCTATTTATGCCGGAATCATCGAAGGGACCGGACCCCGCTACTGCCCTTCCATTGAGGACAAAGTCGTCAAATTCAGTGAAAAGAGCCGCCATCACGTGTTCATAGAGCCGGAAGGCCGTTTCACAAACGAAGTCTATGTGGACGGAATGTCTTCCTCCATGCCTGATGATGTGCAGCAGCGCATGTACCGGACTGTTCCGGGCCTGGAAAACTGTGTCATCGTCAAGAATGCCTACGCAATCGAGTATGACTGCATCAATGCAAATCAGCTCAAGCTCTCGCTCGAGACGAAGGCTGTGGACGGTCTCTTCTGCGCCGGTCAGTTCAACGGAAGCAGCGGCTATGAGGAAGCAGCGGCACAGGGACTGATCGCCGGTATCAATGCTGTCAATAAGATCCGGGGCAGGGAACCTCTGGTCCTGGAGCGTTCCGAAGCTTATATCGGTGTCCTGATCGACGACCTTGTCACCAAGGATAACAGAGAACCCTACAGAATGATGACTTCCCGCGCGGAATACAGACTCCTGCTGCGTCAGGACAATGCAGACCTGCGCCTTCGCAAGTACGGCTACGAACAGGGGCTGATCACACAAAAGCAGTATGATTATGTCTGTTACAAGGAAGAGAAAATCGAAGAGGAAACGGCCCGTCTGAAAAAAGTAAGGATCGGTGCTGCCGCAGCCAATCAGGAAATACTCCGTTCCCTTGGATCAGCAGAACTGAAAACCGCCTGCACTCTGGCAGAGCTGATCTGCAGACCGGAGCTCTCCTACGACAAAATTGCAGACCTGGATCCGGACAGACCGAAGCTGACAAAAGATATCACGGAGCAGGTGGAAATCAATATCCGCTACGAGGGATATATCGACCGCCAGAAAAAACAGGTGCAGCAGTTTGAAAAGCTCGAGCACCGGAAAATCCCGGCCTGGATCGATTACGACGATGTCGGAAGTCTCCGCAATGAAGCGCGTCAGAAGCTCAAGGCTTTTCTTCCTTCTTCCATCGGACAGGCCTCCCGCATTTCCGGCGTGACACCTGCGGATATTACAGTTCTTCTCATTTATCTGGAGAAGAACAGAGGAAAAAAGTAGAAAGCAGAAAGAATAAAGAAAAAATATATAGAATAAAGTATAAGGAAGAAAGCAGTAAAACAATCTGCATTGAGCAGGCAGGCACTTCCCGTCATATATAGTTATTCATAAAAATATATAGCTAAAAATATATAGCGGGAAGATTTTCGGTTATGTTTTGACATTCCGTATATCCTGTTTATAATAAAATGGAAACAGCCGTACAGGACAAATCCATCAGCAACACGGGATATGGTCATACGGCTGTTTTTTTAAGATGAATACTTCAAGGAGTTACAGAAATGAGAACATCTGCTGCCAAATCATTTTTTTCAAAAGACCGTAATTTCTATAAGCGCCTGTTTACGATTCTGCTGACGGTCTCGCTGCAGAATGTCGTGGCATACAGTGTCAACATGGCGGACAATCTGATGCTGGGAAGCTACTCTCAGGTGACACTTTCAGGAGCCGCCACTGTGAATCAGATTTTCTTTATGGTTCAGCAGCTATCGGTGGGCATATGTGATTCCCTTGTCATCATCGGCTCCCAGTATTGGGGGCGGCAGAATATCGGCTCTCTGCGTAAGGTTGGCGGATGCGGCCTGAAGCTTGCGGCGGGCGGCGGTATTTTCATATGGATGCTCTGCTTTTTGTTCCCGAGGCAGTTGATGGCAATCTTTACGACAGATGCTGCGATCGCTTCGGAAGGAATGGCTTACATGGCCATCATCAAATATACTTTTGTTCTGTTCCTGATCACGCAGGCGATCCTTGCCGCGCTCCGCTGCGCGGAAACAGTGAATATTGCATTTGTTGTCTCCTGCATTTCTCTGGTAGTGAACGTGGGCATTAATTACTGCCTGATCTTCGGAAAATTCGGACTGCCTGAGATGGGAATCCGGGGAGCCGCCATCGGAACACTTATTGCCAGGATCGTGGAATTGATCGTCGTACTGGTTTATACTCTGAAGTATGAATACAAGGTCCGACTGTTCAGCGAGAATCCCCTGAAAAAAGATCCCGGCATCAGTCATGATTTTTCTGTGCTGGCGACCCAGATTCTGGTACAGGAACTGTTCTGGGCGGTATCTATTCCGCTGCAGAGCGCGATCCTCGGACACTTGAGTTCTGATGCCATTGCGGCGAATTCCATAGCCACTACATTTTATCAATACCTGAAGGTTGTGGTCCGTGCCATGGCTTCTGCTTCTGCCGTCATGATCGGAAGCGCCATCGGGCGCGGCGATATGGAGGAGGTCAAAACGGAGGGGCGGACCCTTTCCGTTATCGATCTGATCATAGGCACCATTCTGGGTTTGATCCTTTTCTTGCTGCACAAGCCTTTGCTGTCCATGTATTCCCTGACGGAGACAGCCTATGTGATGGCTGACCAGCTTTTGGTCCTGATGGCCTTCCTGATGGTTACCATGGGATATATGATGCCGGTCATGAACGGCATCCTCAGAGGAGGCGGCGATGCAAAATTCACCTTGTATGTCAATATGATCAGTACCTGGGCTGTAGTAGTGCCTCTTTCTTTCATAAGTGCTTTCGTGTGGAAACTGCCGGTTGTATGGGTCGTATTCTTCTCCCAGTCAGATCAGGTCTTCAAGGCTCCGATCGCATTTCTCAGATTCCGTACCTATAAATGGGTCAAGAAACTCACAAGGGAAACTTGAGATTTCCTGTCATACCCTGACCAGGTGTGTTACAATATTTTGAGATATTATTCTCCGGTCACAATCTACTGCTCGTGAAAGAATATGATCATTCGCGCAGCGCTCCGAGCCAACTGCAGAGCAGGATATTATTATGAAAAAAGAAGAGTTCATTTCACTGGTTAAACGAACTTTTGATGTTTATTCAAAACATGAGATGGATGTGTATTCAGGCAATGCCACATTTTATCTTATGATCTCGACGGTCCCGTTTCTGATGATGATTATCTATATCATTAATCTGCTGCCGTGGTTTACCGTTGAGGATGTGAGTAATTTCCTGATGAATGTGGTTCCTGATATTCCCCAGGTCCGCACTGCCATAGTGTCGATCATTGTCAATCTGAACCGCTATTCCGGAACAATGGTCGTCTATGCCTTTGCATTTACCTGTCTCTGGTCGGGATCTCATGGAATATCCGCATTGATGGCGGGACTGGAAAAGATCAACCATACTCAGAGAAAATATATTCATTCCAAACCAAAGGCTATCCTTTACGCAGTCCTGTTTTCATTGCTCATTCCATCCATGCTTCTGTTTCAGATGCTTCGTTCTTCAATTGAGGTAATAATCACTGATATTTTTGAAGTACTGAATCTTCCGGAAATAGCCGAAAAGATCAACGGTGTGCTGGAATACAGTGGAATCGTCACTTTCGCAGCCATGATCCTGATCATCGTTTTGACATTTACTTTTCTGCCTTCCGGAAAGAGAAAGATCAGGAATCAGCTTCCGGGCAGTATTTTTTCCTGCGTGATGTGGGTATTTTTCACAAAGGCATTTGGTTACTTTATCACGCGTTTCTGGCGGCTCTCTTCTGTTTACGGTACTCTTGCAGCTGTCTTCCTGGCAGCTATGTGGCTGAGATTTATCATTACATTCCTGTTTTATGGAGCTTCACTAAACCGTGCTATTCAGGTGAAAATATCGAGAGATTGTTCAACATAAAAAATCTGACGGATATTTAAAAAAATTTTAAAAAACAGGTGGAAATTAAAAAGAGGAGTAAATGTTTCACGTGAAACATTTACTCCTCTTTTTAATGGCTTTAATGGTTTTAATAGCCTTAATGGTTTTTAATGGCTTCTAATTCTAATGGTTCTAATGGCTTTACTGCCCTTAATGAATTCTAATGACTTCTCTTATTTTTTATGACAGGGATCGTGTTATGTAATTTTGCCCTGATGCAGACATTGGCCGGGCAGTCGGAAGAGTCCAAATTGTGGTATTTATACTGTGGATGTATTTTTCTCCCTGAAGCAGACATTGGTCGGACAGGGGCAGAGGCAGGCGTGGCCGACTCTGCCTGTGTTTAGCCGCTGCAGAAATCAAATACTCTTTTGTAAAAATCTCTGCCCTCCTCAAAAGCTCCGTGTCCCAGTCCTTTATAGATATAGAGTTGGCTGCCCGGGATCATACTCTTGAGTTCATAATGAGCCTTTTTACCGACAGTATGATCATCGCTGCCTGCTATGATCAGTGTGGGACTTTTGATTTTCGATAATTCATCCCTTGCATCAAATGCCAGTATTGCGCATGCATTTTTGAGAAAACGATCATAGCATGCAGGTTTTGTGAACATTGCCAGGATCGGAAAGAATCTCCTGTTTCGCCTGAGATATTTTTTGGAATACATCTTTTCCGCTGTATCGACCATGAGTGCCCTGTGATCGCCTCTCTTTGACATCCTGATCCATCGCTTTACCGCTTTGCGGACAACATTGTTTGCATAGGGTGCAGTAACTGCCAGTATCAGCTTATCCACTGTTTCCGGATGATTGATCGCAATATACTGGGCAATCATTCCGCCCTGCGAAACACCAAGAATATTTGCTTTATTAAGGTCAAGTTTTTTCATGGCCAGGACCTGGTCATCAGCCATTTGCCTGATGGTATAGTTCTCGGGCATTTTGTTTTTTCTGCTGAATATGTAAACTTTGTAATCTTTCAAATATCTTCTGTAGGGAAAATGAAGAAGCCACGCTTTTCCCTTTACAGTAGCCAGGCCGTCTGAAAGACCCGGCAGTACAATAAGATTGCTTTTTCCGCTTCCGAAAGAGACATAGTACATGTCTGTATCACTGAACTCAATGGTTCCATTTGTCATATTCTTTTTCATTTCCTTTACACCTTTATGTCTATTTATGCAGGAGCTATGCAGGAGCGAGCGGCCTGGCGCCATCGCAGCATTTACCAATAGATTTTCTATTATACGGTCACATTACATGCCTATTGTCAGTCGGGATACTGTGATGCATCTGATCGTTCTAACCATCCACTTTTTCTTAGGACTTCGAAAAAACACTCCGTATTTCAGATGGGTTTTCAAATGGGTCTGTACAGCCCGTAGTACCGGATACTTTTTGACCTTTACATCACTTTATTTAGTGTTTACGCAAAAAAACGGTTGTGTTAGGATGTAGGGAGTGCCAGTTATTTATTTAATAGCACGGGCTAAAGATATGAATCAGATTGATCAGGATTTCTGTTATTTCTTTTTATATGAACCTGATGTAAGGTTTGAATAATTATCAAATGTTTCACGTGAAACATTGACTGGAATTCTGTGTGGAACAAAATGATGATGGATTCATATATTTATGATGTTGAGGTCAAAAGGTGGTTAAGGGAACACCGTCTCGTCAAGTTGCACAAACGCCTTGGGCACGCTCTCGCTCTACCCTCGCTGGCAGCGGTACTAAGGCCGCTAAAAATCAGCGGCCAAGTACCGGCCGCTCGCCAAGGCCCTTCGGCTGTTTGT
>Ga0310695_10009917_pt1 | contig 14135 bp, 9 predicted proteins | sample RumenRJG_04DNA_FD_203882 | JGI IMG/M metagenome (GOLD analysis project Ga0310695, IMG submission 203882) | Bovine rumen microbial communities from Lethbridge, Alberta, Canada - RJG_04 (v2) (version 2) | ecosystem: Host-associated > Mammals > Digestive system > Stomach > Rumen | place: Canada... | reverse complement strand
GGTATTGGCGGTGCCGTATTCCAGATTAAAGGTTGGAGCTGCATCAGTTGCAGGTGACAGAGTAGCCAATGACAGGACCCCGCCCATTGAATTGCGGCCGTAAAGGGTCCCTTGAGGGCCACGAAGCATTGATACGCTGCTAATCCCCTCCCAATCAAAATCATACATGTTCTTGTCCAGGACAGGAATGCCGTCAATATAAAGCCCCATTACCGGATTTTCCATCCGTGAACCCAGTCCGCGCAGATATACGGTCGATGTAAGCGACGCTCCATAGTCAGGAATATAAAGTCCGGGTATCTTTTGTGACAGTGAATTGGGCCTGTATATGCCTTCCCTTTTGATTGATTCCTGCCGAATTGTTGATACCGCTCCGGCTATACGTTCTTCAGGGACCTGCTCCTTGAGGGCCGTAATGCTCACCTGTGGGAGCTGGAACAGGCTGTCAACCAATGGTGTTCCTGCTGTGAGAAATGATAATAAAAGGACTGCTGTCATTGCGGGTGCAAAGGTCCCCAAAAACAGCGGTGACTTTTAGAACTGCAAATACAGAAATTAGGATTATCCTTGCATGGCCTTTCTAAAGCCAGAGGGCGTCATACCCGTTTCCCGCTTAAAGAACCTTGCAAAATAGGACTGATCTTCCAGGCCCACGGCAACTGCCACATCAATAATGGGGACCGATGTCCCGGCCAGCAGTTTCTTTGCTCTCACAATCCTTTCGGCGTCAATCCATTCCCCCACGCTACGGCCGGTGTACTGTTTAATCTGACGGCTCAGGTAGTTTTCACTTATTCCTGCAGCCTGTGCATAGGCAGAGATTGTCCCAATAGGCTGGTCTGGGTTGAATACAGACTCCAGGAAACGGTTTACCACATCGGGAACAGCCAGAGGCTTTCCGGATTTGATGCGCGACAGGAAAAGGTCCAGAGCCTTTTCAACAAACACCTGGTCACCCTTGTCAAACGACTCCTGGATCATATTGAAAAGCTGGGCCATAAAGACCCCCTCGTCAAACCAGAAAGCCTGATGGACAGGAACGGTAAGATAGCGCAGCGGTTTGGCATCGGTAATGAACGATGACGAGAAAGCACCGGTATATCCGGCAGCATCCCTGTAATACCTGATTGAAAACGGACACTCTGCCGGTATTATAAGCGCATGACCGGTTTGACAAAGGAAAGTGTTCCCGCAGGCCTCTACAAGGACTTCGCCGCGGGTTACATATATAAAACCTATAAGCGGCAGTTTAGCAACGGGAACATCCTGGGTATGCACATTATCCGGAGCATCCATCCTGCGGATAAAGAATCGGCATGACGAATAATCCATTCCGGGAGTCCAATGCGGCTTTCTGTCCATCTCAATTATTCCAAATCTGTGTGCAAAGGTACTACTTATCCCCTTTTTTTTTATATGTTTGCACCCTGGAACAAAACTAAACAACTTAAAGATATGAAGAAAAGTCTGATTCTTGCATTGATGGTTATGGTCATAACCGCATGCACAGCAAAGGAACCTAAAGTATTGATTTCTTATTTTTCAGCTTCCGGCACAACCAAGTCCTTGTCACAGGATCTGGCCAAAGCTACTGGCGCTGACCTGTTTGAGATAGAGGGAGCACAGCCCTATACCGCCGAGGATGTAAACCTGGGTAACCGTGAGGCACGCGCCTTTAAGGAGATGGCCGATAAGGCAATGCGTCCCGAACTCAAGGAGAACCCCAAGAACCTTAAGCAGTATGATGTGGTATTCATAGGATTCCCCATCTGGGGTGATGCAGCACCCAACATCATCAACACATTCATTGAGCAGAATGACCTTAAGGGCAAGACCGTCATTATCTTCTCAACATCGGGCAGCAGCAACCTGACCAACTCTTACAACAAGCTCAAGGACCAGTATCCTGACCTGAAACTGGTAGAAGGTACCACCCTTAAGCGTAATCCTACCCCCGAGGCACGTCAGGCTGTAATTGACAAACTCAAGGAAGCTATTCCCGCAGAAAAGTAAATGGGCGCACCAAGAACATCGTGGGCATGGGTTCCCACACTCTATTTTGCCGAAGGTCTACCTTATGTGCTGGTGGTGACAGTATCCGCCATCATGTTCAAGCAGCTTGGTATAAGCAATACCGAGGTTGCTCTATACACTAGTTGGCTTTATCTGCCATGGGTAATAAAACCATTCTGGAGCCCCTTTGTGGATCTGGTCAAGACAAAACGCTGGTGGCTGCTGCTTACACAGCTCATACTTGGAGCCGGTCTGGCAGGCGTAGGCCTTACACTTAACACACCCAACTTTTTCCGCTGGACACTTTCCATATTATGGCTCATGGCTTTCAGTTCGGCCACGCACGACATATCCATTGACGGATTCTACATGCTTGGCCTTGACGAGGGCGAACAGTCCATGTTTGTGGGTATAAGGAATACCGCTTACCGCATAGCCATGATTGCCGGACAAGGCGGTCTGCTTATACTTGTAGGCTTGTTCCAGAAAATGTTTGGCAGTGCCGTAAGAGCTTGGAGCCTTGGATTCCTGATTGCCGGAGGATTGATGATCCTGCTTTGGCTTTATCACTCATATATCCTCCCCCATCCGGTTGCCGACTGCACCACAGGGGTATCGGGCAAGAACATAGTAAAGGAGTTTGGAATGACTTTTGTAAGCTACTTTCAAAAGCCGTACATCATTCCGGCCTTGCTTTTCATACTATTGTTCCGTTTCCCGGAGGCTCAGATAGGCAAGATTGCCCCGTTGTTCCTGATTGACGACATTGCAAACGGTGGTCTGGGTCTCACCACACAGCAGATTGGTTTTGCCCAAGGTACGCTTGGTGTTATAGGACTGCTCCTTGGAGGTATTCTGGGAGGTATAACCCTGTCCAAGTTCGGACTCAAAAAATGCATTTGGTTCATGGTGGCCGCAATATCGGTACCTGATCTGGTCTATGTATATCTTAGCTGGATGCCCACTCAGAATATGGCTTTGATAAGCAGCTGCATATTTATTGAGCAGATGGGTTACGGTTTTGGTTTTACGGCCTACACCCTGTTCCTTATGTATTTTGCCCGTGGAGAGCACCAGACATCGCACTATGCAATAAGCACAGGTATCATGGCACTTGGAATGATGTTGCCGGGCATGATTTCCGGCTGGTTGCAGGAGCACATGGGATACCAGTGGTTCTTTGTATGGATAATAGCATGTTGCGCCGTAACCTGTGTAGTATCGGCACTGATCAAATATGAACCTGATTTTGGAAAAAAGCAATGAAACTTGTTGTTGACAGCGGTTCAACAAAAACCGATTGGGGATTTTTTAACACCCCCAGCGACCTGAAGGTTTACAAGACACAGGGCATGAACCCTTTGCACCTTCATGGCGATGAACTTAAAGACATAATATCACACGAACTTCTGGATAATTATCCCGAAATAAAGCCCGACCAGATCTCGGAGATGTTCTTTTACGGGTCCGGTTGTGCAAACAAGACCATGTGCTCGCAAATGGAGGCAATCCTGAGAGAATTCTTCCCGAATGCGTCCATTACGGTCGACAGCGATATGCTTGGTGCCGCCCGTGCCCTGTGCGGTCATTCCGAAGGTGTGGCATGCGTTCTGGGAACCGGCTCCAATTCCTGCCTGTACAACGGCAAGACAATCAAGGATCAGGTCCCCTCGTTGGGATATATTCTTGGCGATGAGGGAAGCGCAGTTGCGTTAGGCCGCAGGCTCATTGGAGACTGCTTTAAGCGCCAGCTCCCCGAATCGGTCAGCAAGGAGTTCATGGACAAGTATTCCCTGACCAGGGATATTGTACTGGAAAACGTTTACCGAAAGCCCATGGCAAACCGATATATTGCCAGTTTTGCAACCTTCCTTATTGACAAACGTGACAATCCGGGGGTTCACAAACTATTGGTACAGTGCTTCTCGGAGTTCTTTACCCGCAATGTAATGAGTTACCACAAGCCATGGATGCCGGTTCACTTTGTAGGTTCACAGGCCAACAGTTTTTCGGATGAACTTAAAGAGGCTGCCGATTCCCTGGGTATGACCATAGGAAAAATAGAGGCCAGCCCCATGAAAGGACTGGTTGATTATCACGGTTCAGCCGACTGAACCCACACTACCTGTTGAATACAGCGACCGATACCGCGTAACCTTTGTCAAGGTTCAGAGTGGTATCGGTCTTTGTTTTGTCTGTGAGGATACCGTGAAGGTTATCAGTGATACCTGTACCCAACAGTTTGAATACCGCCTCCTTGCGGGTCCAGTATGCCGCAAACGTCTGTTCGGGTGACTGGGATGAAATGATATCGGCCTTTTGAGTGGCGTTCATTGTCTTGTCAAGAAGACTCTCGTTAAAATGACGGAATCCTTCCACATCTATACCCACCGGATTGCCGCTGACAGCAACCGCTATAGCCTTTTGGCAATGACTTATACTGAAATGCACATGGGGATAGTCTGCAAGATACGGCTTGCCGTGTTCTCCTATGGATATCTTGAAATCAGTTATTCCAAACCTGCTCTCAAGCAGTGCGGAAAGCATAAGATATGACTTTAGACAGGCAAAACGCCCGAATGTATACCTGAACTGAAGCGCCTGGCTGCGACGCGGTTCAGGAACAAGGGGAATCATATGCTCAACCTGTTCATCGGTACACAGAGTCATATCATCAAACAATGATATGCTCACCTCACCTGACAGGTCACTCCCCTGAGCCATAATCTTTAGGATTTGCCGACGGCAAAATATTTCTTTTTTACCGGATCACAGGTCAGGCCTACGCCCAGTTTGCGGAATATCTTGCGGTCAACCTCGCTGAGCAGTACCGTACAATGAACCTGACAGCCGCGCAGTTCGGGCAGCATTTCAAGGGCTTTGCGGCAATTCTCATCCTGCTGGCTCAATATGGAGAGCGCCACCAGGACCTCGTCGGTATGCAGGCGGGGGTTGTTGCCGTGCAGATAATCAACCTTGGTCTTTTGGATAGGCTCAATCATGTTCTGGGCAATAAGCTTCACGTTATGGTCAATGCCTGCCAGATACTTGGTAGCATTGAGTATAAGAGCTGCACTGGGACCCAGAAGGGCTGTTGTCTTTGAGGTTATTATTGTTCCGTCACTCAGTTCCATTGCGGCAGCCGGCACACCGGTCTCATCCTGACGCTGCTTGGCTGCAACGGTGGTACGGCGGGTAGCTGTAGTTATTCCCGCCTTGTTCATGAGCAAGGCTATCTTGTTGACCTCAGTCTCATTGGTCTTGCCGCTGGCCATATCGCCAAGGGCGGTATAGTAACGGCGTATCACCTCATCCTTGGCGGCACGGCAGCAAACCTCATCATCGCTGATGCAGAAACCTGCCATGTTTACGCCCATATCGGTAGGTGACTTATACGGATTGTGGCCGTAAATGCCTTTAAACAGGGCATCCAGCACAGGGAATATCTCAATATCGCGGTTGTAGTTTACGGTAGTCTTGCCGTAAGCCTCCAGATGGAACGGGTCAATCATGTTCACATCGTCAAGATCGGCAGTGGCAGCCTCGTATGCAATGTTCACGGGATGGTTCAGAGGCAGGTTCCAGATGGGGAATGTCTCAAACTTGGCATAACCGGCCTTGACACCGTGTTTCTGCTCCTGATACAGCTGGCTCAGGCAGACAGCCATCTTTCCGCTACCGGGACCGGGGGCTGTGACAACCACCAGAGGACGCGATGTAACCACATAATCGTTACGGCCGAATCCCTCATCGGAAGCGATAAGAGGCACATTGTTGGGATAACCCTCAATGATATAGTGAACATAGGTAACAATACCAAGACGTTTAAGGCGCTCGCGAAAGGCATCGGCACTGGCCTGACCGTTATAATGGGTAATTACCACCGATCCTACAAGCAGGCCACGGCTCTGGAACTCCTCCCTTAGACGGAGCACGTCCATATCATAAGTTATTCCCAGGTCGCTGCGCACCTTGTTCTTTTCAATGTCAACGGCACTGATTACAATCACAATCTCAGCATAATCGCTGAGTTGCTTAAGCATACGCAACTTACTGTCAGGCTGGAAACCGGGAAGGACGCGGCTGGCGTGATGGTCGTCAAACAGCTTGCCGCCGAACTCAAGATAAAGCTTGTCACCGAACTGAGCTATGCGCTCTTTGATGTGTTCAGACTGTATCCTAAGATACTTTTCGTTGTCAAATCCGTATATCATAACGGACTGCGAAGATATGAAATATAAATGGTTATTTAAATAGTCAATCCCATTTTTTATTAACTTCGCGCCTGCAATAATACACTGGGCTGTAATGAGATTATCCGCACATCTGTCAGGTGCCTTAAAAAAATGTGCATTGACCATATTGTCAATCATCACTATGAGCACACCCATGTCTGCCCTTTCCGGGAACGTGGATTCGCTTATGGTTTTTGCGGGCAACATACACCAGTTCAATTCCATATTCCCACAGGAAAAAGTATTCGTCCAACTGGACAACACGTCATATTATACCGGCGAGACCATCTGGTTCAAGGCTTTTGTGGTAAATGCATCCGGTTTGAACCGTGCACAGAGCAAGGTCCTGTACGTTGACCTTATTTCGCCCACCGGAATACTGCTCAAACAGGAAAAGCTCAAGATTGTTGCCGGTCAGGCCGACGGCTCTTTCCCTCTTATTGACGGAGCTACCGAGCAGGCACGTGAAAAGCGCGGTGTAATGAACTACCCCAGCGGATTCTACGAGATACGCGCCTACACCAATTACATGCAGAATTTTGGTGATGAGATACTGTTCTCAAGGGTTATTGCTGTATATGACAAGCCTAAGAACGAAGGCCAGTACTATGACAGCAGTCCTACAATCACCCTGCGCAAATCGGACATTTCGGAACCTCGTCCGGCAACCCCAAAACTGCGTAAGATAAACGTTTCGTTTTACCCCGAAGGCGGTCATCTGATAGTTGGCAAGCCCTGCCGCGTGGCTTTCAAGGTTACCGATGACTCCGGATTCGGAATAAAAGCCAACGGAACCCTTCAGGAGACCGGCCAGGAGTTCAGTACCGAGCACAACGGAATGGGTTCTTTCACATTTACGCCCAAAGACAGGCACAGTACCGCAGAGATAACTGTCGACGGGACCTCAAGGTCATTCCAGCTGCCGCAGGCCGAGACTTCGGGATGCGGTATGGAGGTTACCCGCTATGGTGTGGACAGCATAAGAGTGGTTGTTGACGGCACTTCGGACTTTACTGGCTCCATATTGGGAATTACGCTCACCTGCCGCGGTGAACTGATGGATTTCAGCACCTTGACTGTCGGGAACGGACCTACCGAAAAGATCATATCGCTTTACGGAGTACCCGAAGGCGTGTGTCGCCTGAACCTGTTTGACAGCAACGGTAACATATATGCCAGCCGGTCGCTATATCACAGGAGCCAGACCGTAAAATCCCCGATTCTCCAGGTCATCCCCGACCAACCTAAATATGGCCCGTTCCAAAAGGTTGCCCTAAAGCTTGAACTGACCGATTACGCCGGCGTTCCGTTCCGCGACAGGTTCTGCCTTTCGGTAAGGGACAGCCGCGGACAAGGCAATGCCTTTGCCGATGACCTGCGCACATTCATGTTACTGTCATCGGACCTGAAAGGTCTTATCGAGGACCCGTCATGGTATTTTGAACAGACCGATGACAGCCGCGACCGGGCTCTTGACCTGCTCTGCATGATTCAGGGATGGGAACGCTATGACTGGGCTACAATGACAGGCCAAAAGGAGTTTACCGAGCGCCATAGGCTCGAGGAGGGTCTTACGCTGAACGGATGGGTTCTCAATCCGTCGGGCAAGAAAAAGCTTGAAGGCGTGAATGTTCTTGCCGCCTTGACTCCAAAAGACAAGACCCTATCCGAGGTTTACACATACAAGACCGATTCATCCGGTTATTTCGGGTTCAACATAGGAGTTGATTTCTATGACAAGGCGCACTTTACCATCGACGCCCACACCAAACGTGAACGTCTTATAGGCACCAGTGCAAGAATACAGTTTGACCGGTCCATGATTCCCGCCCCGCGCCAATACGAGCCCCAGGAACTGGTATTCAACTCCCTTACCCAAAACGGAAAGGTATCGTCATCGGCCAAAGAGCAAAAAAAGGAGAAGGATGACGGTCTGCCCACAGTGATAAACCAGTTTACCGGCTATCTGTTGCCCGAGGTTGACATTGAGGAGGAACGCATGTACATTGACTACTTTACGTTCAATGCCTTTGATGTAGTTAAGGATGTGGAGCTGGATCTTGACAAAGGCGAGTATTCCACAGACCTTATGGGTTACCTGCTGGACAAAGGATATATCGTTATTTCCGATGATGACGGTAGAATAGCCTCGATAAACGGATTTGAGCCGTTCTTTTATGTCCACAACACAAAGAAGTACAAATATCAGGGAATATTTGAGAACCCGTCAACCATTGATTCAAAGGACATAAAGAGCATAATTGTGTTTGACAGGCCCATGTTCCTGATGAACATCCTCATTCAGTGTCCGCTTTACCAGGAATACCTGAACCACACCCTTCAGGACCTGACAGGCAGCGACAGGCTCTATCAGAGGCTCCTTCTTGTAGATATCCAGGTAAAGGAAGACCATGAGCTAAGCACCCGTAAGGAGATCTACAAGATAAACAAGCGTCTCACTACCGTTACCGGCTACTCCAGGCCTTACATGTTCTATTCACCCCAATACCCCGAGGGCCCCGTATTTGGTGACGTGGATTACCGTCGCACCCTGTATTGGGATCCCAATGTGGTAACGGACAGCATAGGCCAGGCCCAGGTTGAATTCTACAACAATTCCATAACGACGCACTTCAACATTTCCGCCGCAGGAATCACATCAAGCGGAATACCATACATTTACGACCAAAACTTTTAACGAAAGATGAACAGATTATTGACCTTTACTTTGCTTGCAACGTTATTGTTCCCTAGCCTTGGCGCACAGACTACGGATAAAGAGAAACTGATGACGTTTGCCGGCAACATCCATCAGTTCAACAGCATATTCCCCCAGGAAAAAGTATATCTGCAGTTTGACAATACATCATACTATACAGGCGAAACCATCTGGTTCAAGGCCTTTGTAGTGAATGCCTCGAACCTTGAAAGGGCCCAGAGCAAAGTCCTTTACGTGGAGTTGCTGTCACCCGACGGCGTACTGCTTAAAAGACAAAAGCTTAAAGTGGTAGCCGGTCAGGCCGACGGATCATTCCCACTGGTTGACGGATCCACCGCACAGGCCCGTGACCTTCGCGGCGTTCTTGGATATCCCAGCGGTTTTTACGAGGTTCGTGCGTACACCAACTTTATGCAGAACTTTAGTGATGAAACGCTTTTCAGCAGAGTTCTGGCCGTATATGACAAGCCCAAGGAGGAGGGTCACTACTATGATGAAAGTCCGGTAATAACCATCCGCCAGACCGAAATGAAACAAAAGCGCCCTGAAACTCCCCGTCAGCGCAAGATAAACGCATCCTTCCACCCCGAAGGAGGCCATATCATCATAGGCCAGCCATGCCGTGTTGCATTTAAGGTGACCGATGAAAACGGTCTTGGCACCGATGCCCAAGGCGTTCTTGAAGGTTCCGGGATTTCATTCAGCACCCAGCATGACGGAATGGGCATTTTTGAGTTCACCCCCACCAAACGCAACAACAGCGTTGAATTCACGGTAGAAGGCAGTTCCCGGTCATTCAGCCTGCCCGATGCCGAAACAGACGGCTGTGCGATGCGCGCAATGGTAACCGATGAAAACCTGCAGATAAGCGTCAATCCGTCCCAAAGCTTTATGGGCACCCAATTGGGACTAACCCTGACCTGCAGGGGTGAACTGATGGATTTTACCACAGTTGAAATGGATCAGGAATCGGTAAACCATGTTTTTAACCTTTCGTCACAACCCGAAGGTGTATTCCGCTTAACCCTGTTTACCACCACAGGCGATATCCTGGCCACCCGCTCGTTCTATCACAGGAGCCAGACACAGGTCACTCCGTCACTCCAGGTTCAGACCGACAAGAGCCAATATGCACCGTTTGAGAAAGTAAGTCTCACATTCAACCTGACCGACGCAAAAGGCGTCCCCTTCCGTGACCGTTTCTGTCTGGCAGTCAGAGATTCACGCGGTCAGGGAAACGTATTCAGGGATGACCTTAGGACCTCATTGCTGCTGTCATCGGACCTTAAAGGATTCATTGAGAACCCGTCATATTACTTTGACCCCCAGAACCAGGACCGTGACTCAATGCTTGACCTTTTGTGCATGGTTCAGGGATGGGAAAGGTATGACTGGAAAACCATGGCCGGAATTGATTCATTCCAGGAGAAACACAGGCTTGAAAAGAGTCTCACGCTTAACGGTTGGGTAATGAGTCCTTCGGGCAAGGAACCGCTTGAGGGCGTGAGCGTGAACGCCGCACTTGTTCCCCAGGACAAGAAACTGCTGGAGACTTATACTTACCAGACCGATGAATCCGGATATTTTGGATTTGACATAGGGGTTGATTTTTATGACCGCGGAAAATTCACCATAAGCGCCGACCCCAAAAGGGACAGGTGGATAGGTACTTCGGCACGTATCCTGTTTGAACGCTCCATATCTCCCCAGATAAGAGCATTCCAGCCCGGCGAGATGGTGTTCAACAGCCTCTCTGCACAAAAAAAGACCACCGGTACAGCAAGTTCAAGTTCAGCAAAGAAAGATGACGGACTCCCCACGGTAATCAACATTGAGACCGGATACATCCTGCCCGATGTGGAGATCAACGAGCACCGCAAGTACGTTGATTACTACACATTCAAGGCTTACGATGTCCTTAAGGACGTGGAACTTGACCTGGACAAGGGAGACTACACGACCGACGTACTGGGATATCTTCAGGACAAAGGATATCTGGTTTACATGACTATGGGCGAGGACGGTTCCGATTCAATTGAATCAATCAACGGATTTGAGCCATTCTTTTATGTACACAACGCTTCAAAACTCAAGTATAACGGCGTGTTTGAATCTCCTCACAGGATTGATACAAAGGACATAAAGAGCATTCTGATTTATGACCACCCGCTGTTCAAGAGAGAAGCATGGATGCTTGCCCCCTTATACATGGAGCATATGACCCACACCCTGACCAATCTGGAAGGAAGTCCCGAGGAGTATGACCGTGTCTTTATGGTAGACATTCTGGTCAAGGAGGACTTTGACCTGAGCACACGTAAGGACCTGTACAAGATAAACAAGCGTATCACATCGGTCGAAGGATACTCCAATCCGTACAGTTTCTATTCACCTGAATATCCTGACGGCCCTATTCCGGGTGATGTGGATTACCGCCGTACTCTCTATTGGGAGCCCAATGTTCTTACCGATTCAATCGGAAAGGCAACCGTTGAGTTCTACAACAACTCAATAACCAAGAAATTCCACATAGAGGCATCGGGCATCACTATATCGGGTATTCCCTACACTTTGAACCAGGATTTTTAAAAAAAGGTCCGCGTATTTCTTTATTATATAATAAAATAGTATCTTTGCGCCCGCTAAGCGCCCAAGTGGCCTTGGCGTGTGTTTACAACATATTGTCTAACTTTATCTTAGTTTCAAAATTTAACTAATGGAAGATTTAAAGAATGTAGCTCCCCTTCAGGAATTTGACTGGGATGCTTTTGAAAACGGAAGTGCCGCATCAGGCATGTCAAAAGAGCAGCTCGAGCAGGCTTATGACACAACCCTTAACAAGGTTGCCGACAACGAAGTTGTTAACGGTACTGTCACAGCCATCAACAAGCGCGAGGTTATCGTAAACATCGGTTACAAGTCCGATGGTATTATCCCCATCAGCGAATTCCGCTACAACCCCGACCTCAAGGTAGGTGACGAAGTTGAGGTTTACATTGAGAACACAGAGGACAGGAAGGGTCAGCTGCTTCTGTCACATAAAAAGGCTCGTGAATCACGTTCATGGGATCGCGTAAACGAGGCCCTGGATTCACAGGAGATTGTAAAGGGTTACATCAAGTGCCGCACAAAGGGTGGTATGATTGTCGATGTATTCGGCATCGAGGCCTTCCTGCCCGGTTCACAGATCGATGTAAAGCCCATCCGCGACTACGATGTATTCGTTGGCAAGACCATGGAGTTCAAGGTTATCAAGATCAACCAGGAATACCGCAACGTAGTTGTTTCACACAAGGCTCTTATCGAAGAGGAGCTTGAGCAGCAGAAGAAAGAGATCATCAGCAAGCTTGAGAAGGGTCAGGTACTTGAGGGTACCGTTAAGAACATCACCTCTTACGGTGTATTCATCGACCTGGGCGGTGTTGACGGTCTTATCCATATCACAGACCTCAGCTGGGGCCGCGTAAGCGATCCTAAGGAGATCGTTGAGCTTGACCAGAAGATCAACGTTGTTATTCTTGACTTTGATGATGAGAAGAAGCGTATCGCTCTTGGTCTCAAGCAGCTCACTCCGCACCCATGGGATTCTCTGGATCCCAACCTCAAGGTTGGCGACGTTGTCAAGGGTAAGGTTGTCGTTATGGCCGATTACGGTGCATTCATCGAGATTGCTCCGGGCGTAGAGGGTCTGATCCACGTATCAGAGATGTCATGGAGCCAGCACCTGCGTTCAGCTCAGGACTTCATCAAGGTTGGTGACGAGGTTGAGGCAGTTATCCTGACACTTGACCGTGCAGAGCGCAAGATGTCTCTGGGTATCAAGCAGCTCAAGCAGGATCCCTGGGAGAATATTGAGGAGAAATATCCTATCGGTTCAAAGCACACCGCTACCGTTCGCAACTTTACCAACTTTGGTATCTTTGTTGAGATTGAGGAGGGTGTTGACGGCCTGATCCACATCAGCGACCTGAGCTGGACCAAGAAGGTTAAGCATCCGTCAGAGTTCACCTCAATCGGTGCTTCAATTGATGTTGTAGTTCTTGAAATAGACAAGGAGAACCGTCGTCTCAGCCTTGGTCACAAGCAGCTTGAGGAGAATCCTTGGGACGCATATGAGTCAATCTACACTGTTGATTCAATCCACGAGGGTAAGATCATTGAGATGATGGACAAGGGTGCAGTTATCCAGCTCGCCGAGGGCGTTGAGGGTTTTGCTACTCCCAAGCATCTTGTTAAGGAGGACGGCTCACAGGCTCAGCAGGGTGAGACTCTCCAGTTCAAGGTTATCGAGTTCAACAAGGATTCCAAGAGAATCATCCTTTCACACAGCCGTATATTCGAGGATATCGCCAAGGCCGAGGCTAAGGCAGAAAAGAAGGCTGCACGCAAGGCAGGTGCCAAGAAGGAGAAGGAGGAGCCTGCAATTCAGAACCAGGCTGCTTCGACCACACTTGGTGATATCGATGCTCTTGCAGCTCTCAAGGAGCAGCTGGAAGGTGGTAAGTAATCCCTGTTTATCACATTTTAAGAAAGGACCGCACATTGCGGTCCTTTTTTTTGTACTTTTGTGGTGTAACCAAATATGGAAAAGTTCCAGATCACAATATTGGGATGTGGATCTGCCACACCTAGCCCCAAGCACTACACATCTTCGCAGGTTGTTGAGGTGCGTGGTAAGCTGTTTATGGTAGATTGCGGCGAAGGCACTCAGATTCAGCTTCGCCGTTCACGCGTTGCATTTGCCCGGATAAACCATATTTTCATTTCCCACCTTCATGGTGACCACTGCTTTGGCCTGTTGGGTATGATATCATCATTCGGGCTGCTTGGAAGAACTGCACCTCTTTATATACATGCGCCTCAGGAACTGGGACCAATGCTCAGCCAGGAGATTGATTTTTACTGCCGTGATCTGGAATACCAGGTGGAGTTCCAGGGATTTGACCCTTCGGCCACTACAGTAATCTATGAGGACCGTTCGCTCACTATAACATCATTCCCGCTCAAGCACCGTGTTCCTTGTGCCGGTTTCCTGTTTGCCGAGAAGCCTACATCGGACCATCTGGACCGTGACGCTGCAAATTTTTACGGCGTTCCCATGTGGGACTACAATCGCATCAAGGAAGGCGGCGATTTTGTTACATCGGACGGTACGGTCATTCCGCACG
>Ga0310695_10009916_pt1 | contig 14137 bp, 29 predicted proteins | sample RumenRJG_04DNA_FD_203882 | JGI IMG/M metagenome (GOLD analysis project Ga0310695, IMG submission 203882) | Bovine rumen microbial communities from Lethbridge, Alberta, Canada - RJG_04 (v2) (version 2) | ecosystem: Host-associated > Mammals > Digestive system > Stomach > Rumen | place: Canada... | reverse complement strand
ATAATGGCCTTGATTTTTTGATTGTCCAAATCTTTCATTTATACCATATAAAACATATTTTAGTGACTTTGAATTATTTAAAGATTTATCTATATATGGTTCCATATCTAATTCTTGTTTAAATGATACATTAGTTTTAATAACCTTTTTTCCAATAATACCTCTATTAAAAGAAATTATTAATATTTCAGGCTAATCAGCTATTTTATTTTTGTTATTATATTTATTATTTAATAAATTTATTAAAGAGGTATTCCTTTCATTATTTGGAGGAAAATCAAATTCCATATGTAAATTAATTGAAAAGGAATAAAGATTATTATATCCAGCAGATACTTCTACAAATTGAAATAATTTTTCTATAGGATATTCTTTATTATTATATTTTTCAACAAAATTTTTTTTTAGAATAATGACTTTCATCTATACTTATCATACTTTAATCCTCAGAATTTTCATTTTTACTTTCTGAAATAAGTTTATCTAAAAAATCAATAGCATAACTTTGAGAATCTCCAGGTTCAAATGTCCCATGTTTTGAATTAACTTCACCCATTATTTTTTTTGTTTTGTATAAATACTCAGAATTAAATGGAAATTCGGATAAATAAAATATATTATAAATTAAAATATCTTGGCTATAATCTTCTATATCATATTCACTTAAAATATTTAAAAAATTAGGGATATGAAAATAGAATTTGTAAAAATGAATTCATATAGCATGAATTAACTATATTAGGAAAACCAATTGTATGAATTTGAAATTTTTCAATTTTTTCATTTTTTTTTAAAATATTTGTTATTATCATTATAATAAATAACTTCATTGCTTTTATCTTTAGGAGTATTATATTTTCCAATTTTTTCATATAATTCTTCATTAGAACAGTTTTTGTCTATAATTGAATGTGAAATTCTTTGCTCAAAAATATTTGAATTATTATATTGATTTTTATTCTTATAATTGGGCATACCATCATTATTATTATTTATTCTATTAAAATAAAATTTTCCTATCTGTTCAATTTTTAAAAAATTGTTTTCTGAATAATAATTGAATATTTAATTTCTACATTCATCTATGTTCATAATTTTATTTTTTTTAGGATGATGCATAATTATCTGAAATAAATTTTTAAAACAAAAATATATAATTAATCATTTAACTATTTTTTATTTGTAATATAACAAATTAAATAAGTAAAAGAAATAATTTTATTAGAATGAATGATTTAAATAATAAAAATAATATAGAAAATCAATAAGAAAATTTAGAAAAAATAATTGAAAATCCTCAAATTGTAAATAATTTAAATGATAATAAAGAAAAAAAAGTTGATAAAAAAACCTTAAATGATAATAATATCTTTGAATTTGAACAAATTATATCTCAAAAAAATAAAAAACCAATATTATTGATAATTTCGAATTAACCAAAAATATTGGATTTAAGAATATTGGACATACAAGCTATATGAATTCTTTTTTACAAATTCTCCTTATTACTCCAATTTTTTACCAAAATTAAAAAAATTTTATAAAAATAAAGTAGAGGAAGAAACATTAATTTATAATTTAATAGAATTACCTGAAAATCCTTATGACACTAAATTTTTATATCAAATTAAAAAAATAATATCAAAAAATTATCCAAAATATGACCTTTTTGTTCAAAATGATACTCAAAATTTTGCTATTGATTTTATTTATAATATTATCAATGAGATTAAAACTGAAAGTTCTGATAAAAGTGATTCTATTGAAGAAAATGAACATTCAATTGAAAATGAAAAAATAATAAAATAAAATGAAATAATATAATAATTTTATTACTAATTATCTAAAAGAAGAAGAAAATACTTTTATAGAAGATTTATTTGTATTCATTGATTCTTCAATTAAATATAATGGAAAATTAATTATTAATAAAAAAATTATATTTGATTTACAATTAAATAATGAATAAACTTTTCCAATAGATAATTTAAAAGATAATTATTCTTTATATGAATTACTTGATAATAAATATACTAATTTAAGTATTAATGAAAAAAATGGAAAAAAAAATATTAAAAAAGAAGAAATATTCCAAGATGCTGAAGAAAGTTTTGGATTTTTAAAAACTATTAAAAATATATTATTATATCCATTTAATTTATACTTTAAAAATGAAAAGAAGAAAAATGAAATTAAAAATATGGCTATCTTTGATATATCTATTGTATCTTTAGGATATAGTGATATTTGTAAAATTTCAAACCCGCCTAAAATTTTAATAAATACCCTTATTCTTCGTATAGATAAGAAATCTCTTATTTCATCCTTAATTTCATTTCCATATGTATTAGAAATGAAGAATTATGTAGATAATGACATATATGACTTAAATTTTGGAACAACATAAACATTATATGGAATAAATATAAAAGCAGGATATGAAAAATCTTCCGGACATTGTTATTCATATGCTAAAATTGATAATGATTGGATATGATTTAATGAATATAGCACAAATTATGAGAAACCTTCTTATATACTAAAATCAGTTGTTGGCCTTTATTATATTAAAGAAAATTATAAATAAAAAAATATAAATATTTTAAATTTTTAAAATTTGTATTTAATAATTTTTTTATAAAATAGTTATTATATTTCATTTTTTACATAATTATAAGTATACTCTTCTATTTTATCATAATAAGCATCTGAATCAGAACCTAATAATCTTGTAGATTCTTTACCAAATGCTCCGACAGTAGTTGGATTAATCATAATTTTAATTATTCCAAGTATAACATCTTCTATAGTTCAAGAAGGAGTCCAACTATTTAAAAGATTAATACATACATGCTGATCCCCTTCTCTTACATTTGGATGAAACATTTTTGTCATAAATAAAGCTTCAGGCCCCCAGTGGGGTAATCATTTGGAAATATAAATTTTAATGTAAATATTCCATCTTCATAGGCAGTGGCTTCTGGTCCATTAAAAACAAATTTCCATATTCAATTATTGTCACCAATTCTATCTACTTTGTTTATGGGCATATTTTCACTTCTAGTTAAATCATTCATTTCTTGTCTTTCCTTATCTTTATAAACTTCATTTTCAATTTCAGCATAAAAATTAATCCATTCTTTAACTTTATTATTAAAATCAGTTTTGTCTTCTTTTTTTTGAGTTCTGCAGCCTCTTTATTCAAAGTTGATGTAGGATTCTGTTCATAAAATAATAATGAAATAGCAAACAAAGCCTCTCGTATATTCTTTGATTTTGGGGGAAAATAATCTTCATGTTTAGGATCCTCTATTTTCCAATTGTTTAATAAAGATACACAGACAGTCTATCATTTGGATCAATATTACAATTATAAATTCTAGTTTTAAAAGTAATTTTTGGAGGACTTTTTGGATAATCTTTATGAAATTTTATTTCAGCTTCAAATGCACCATTTAATAAGGAGTTCCTTCTGGACCTATAAAAATTGCTCTCCAGTGAAATATATCTTCATTAACAGGATCCCAATAGTTAACACTATATGGTAAATCTGTTGGTGGATCTTCAAATAAGCTTTCTAATTCAATATTCAATTTAGATTCTGCGTCTGTCATTAAATTAGTATATATAAAAATATAAAATTAAGATTAAAAAATAATTTATTTTTTTATTATACTTTAAATAAATCCTTTAATGAGGAAAGTTAATTTTGAATTTTTCAAAGAATTTATTATTTGTAATATAAATTAAATCTATCAGACAATAAATTTTTTGGTATTTTTTATTAAAAATAAATTAGAAAATTATCTGCGAATAAAAGATTCTGACATATCATCAACAGAAATACAAGATAATTCAAATAAATAAAATATTAATAATGATTCCCATAATATTAAAAATGGTAATAAACCTATCGGTTTAATTAATGTTAATTTAGATTGTTATATGAATTCTGTTATTCAATGTTTATTCTATTTAAAATAATTTAGAGATTATTTTATAAATAAATATAAATTTTTCTGAAGAAAAACAGCCAGTTTCTTTTGAATTAAAGAATATTATGATTAAATTAAATGACAAAAGACAAAAAATCCTTTTGGCCTAACAAAATTTAAAAAAACCATGAGTGAAATAGATGATTGTTTTGAAGGTTCAAATGGAGCAGATGCATCTGATTTATTAAGATATATTTTTTCTTCTTTAAGTAGTGAAGATTTAAATATAGATCATGTTAATGATAATATTAATTCACAACCCTTGGATGAAACTAGTGAAAAGGAAACATTTAATGAATTTAAAAAATGCATTTCTCCTTCTTTAATTAATAATAAAATTACTTTCTTATGTAAAAATAAACATAAAAATTATTGTTTTGAATATATTTTTTTTTAAAATTTAATCTTATAAATATTTCAAAGCAAATAATGGGAAAAAAAGACAATTTAGAATTGATTACTTTAAACCAATGCTTTATATATAATAAAAATCTCTTAGAAAATAATGAAGATTTTGAATGTTCTGTATGTGAAAATAGTATATTATATTCAAAATCTAATTTATATATGACAAATGATTATTTAATAATTTTGTCAGATTATGGAAAAAATAAAAAATTAAAAACAAAAATTTATTTTGATGAATAAATAAACTGAAAGGAATTTATAGAAATAAAAAATAAAGAATATTTTAAATTAATGGGTACAATAGTTCATTATGGTAATTCATCTCCATCAGGACATTATGTTTCATATTGTAGGAGTGATATTGATAATAAGTTTTATAAATTTGATGATGCCAATATAAAAGAATCAAGTTATGAAGAATTAATAAATGTTGAAAATAAAGATATAATTGAAATAATAGATACTATCAAATCAGAAACAAAAGGAAATTATAAACAAATAATAAATGATTGGTTAATTACAGTATTTGAAGTTTTAAATGGATGTTTTTTATTTGTATTAAATATTAAACTACAATTCAAGCACAAACAGAAAAAGAATTTTCAATTATATTTAATCCTTTTGATAGTCCAGTACAAAAAGAAAAGTACCCTGATGAAATAAAGATGAATATCATAAATGGAGAACCAGTTAAATTCCAAATAGAGGTAATACTCCTTGTAATGTAGTTTTTTATGAACTTCCAAATGATACAATTAATGTTGAAATGGTTATTCACACTGAAGTTCCAAACACTAAACATTTTAATTTAAAAAATGAGACAAATCATTTAGTTTCAACTTACCAAATTCAAAATCCTCTGCCTAAAATTTTAACTTTCAAAGAACCAGTTGGATTTTTAACAGATAAATTAAAAAGTGATGAAGTTACTTTAGTACATAAACAACCTAATCCTGAATTTGTAGCAAAGGCTATTATATTAATCAGAGGATGTAAAAAATTAACTTTAATTATAAAAAACAAATGTTGTACAATCATAATATTTATTGTTCAAGAAAAATTTGATTTAGGATGAGTAAGCTTCAATGGACCTACAATGAGATTGTTAACATTTAGAAATAATTCAAAGTTAGAAGCAAATGTAGTTGCAAATTTAAATATTGAAGTTAGATTAAGAGATTTTAAATTAGTCTTACCAAAAAAAATTTAAATTAGCTAAAGAACATTTAATTAAAGCATTAGAAAAAGAAAAAAAAGAAGAATCATTTGAAGAAAATGAAGAATATGCTGAAGACTCAGAAAATAACAAAGAGAGTGAAGAAAAAAATAGAAGTGAAGATCTTAGTGAATTAATTGTTAATATACCAGCTGAAGAATCATTAAACTTTGAATTTATATTTTGTGCAAATTCTTTTGATAATGATAGTTTTGACTTTTATACTAATTTTAAATTATTAGGAGCAAGTGAAGAATATAAAGGATTAAAAAGAAATATAAACAGGACAAAAAATGGAAAGTGTAATAACAATAAGTGATATGCTTGACATATTTCCTAAAACATTCATTTATGAAAATACTAAAAATTTCCAATATAAAGATATAAAAATATATAGTGTTCAACATAATAAATCTTTAAAATGGGAATTTTTATTAACTGATGAATTTATTAAAGAATGGATTTTTAATATAATTGATTCAAAGGGAGAAATTTCAGCACATCAAGATTCATTTGTAACTATTAAATTATCTTTTACTGCTCATGCCCAAAAAGAATATAAATCTCAATTAGTATTAAGAGTTACTGATTCGGATGGTAATATTACCGAAAAAACAATAAGATTAGAAGGAGAAGAACTTTTACCAAGATTATATTTTGATAAAAGAGAAATAATATTACATATAGTACCTTTAGTATTTGAATCTTCAATTAATTTTTAAATAAAAAATGAAGAATATGAAAAACGAAGAAATTTCTCGCCAATTTGAATCATATCCACAATGCGTACCTATAGAATTTAATTGGTTATAAAAAAATCATACAATTGGAGTGTTTAAAAACGAATGAAGAAGAGATGTAAAAATGATAACAAATAAACCTATAACTTTCACTACAAAATTAATATTTTTTGACAAAGAGGGACAACAATTTCCAACACAAAAACGTAGGAATAATTGTTTATTTACTAATTTTTCTTTTTTCCAGAGAACTGATAGAAATATATATTATTTTGTATATGATAAAGATAATAAAAGTATAAAATTAAGAAAAAATTTTTTGAATAAAGATGAAGAAATTTTAGGAGAAAATAAAAATACTTAAGAAAATATAAGGATAAATGAAGATATAGATGATGAAACTAAAAGTTATAAAAATTCTTCAAATTACCTCGGTAGTTCGGTAGATAAAAATTCTACTTCACTTTTAGGATATAATAAAATAAATTCTTTAGCTATTAAATAAAGTTGTAAAATGGTAAAAAAATATTTAAAAAAAATTCATCTTGATGATAATTTTAAACAAAATACTATAATTAAAATATTCCTTGATGATATTGTTAAAGATAACGAAAAAGTTATATATATACTAATCAAAAATTTAATTAGAAAAGAGACTCCTGATAAAATAATTACTTTAGAACAAGATTTAAATAAAAGAGTTTACAAATAAGAGAACAATATTGTAAATTAATAAGATTTTAACAAGAATGCTGAGAATGTTTGAATACTGTTTTCTCCTAATATTTATTAGATTTAAATTTTTATAAGAGGTATATATCATTAGATCAAAGTACAGCAAAAGTTTTGGATCCAAAATGGGAAAAGAGTAAAACTTTAGCTATTCAATTGAGATATTATCATAAAATGAGTTGGGTCTTATTATCTTATCAAATTTTGAAAATATTTTATTTATCTAGAGTAAATTATAAGAAATTTCTTCAAGTTATAAAAAATCTACCTCCAAAAATTCAACAAAAATATAGTGGAAGTAGAATTCATGCTTCAAATGTATACTCAAGTTCTGAATTATTAAGATGGGTAAAAGCTTATTATGAGTCAATTAATCCTGGATTACCAAGAAATGCAATAACTTTTTCTAAAGATTTTTCTGATTCAAATTTATTAACTGCAATAATATTGTCATATTTCCCAAAAGAAAAAGAAAATGTTTTAAAAAGAAAAAAAACTTCAATTATGCCAAACAAAATAATTAAAATATGATTTTATCCATTTTAAAAGAATATGTAATTTATACACATATAAAAAATTTCAAAATATCCCCAACAAGTCCTGCAAATGCAAGAGAAATGGTATTATTTTTAATAATGCTATTTCAAAAATTGCAAATTTTTTATCCAAAAGATACAATACAATTTTCTTGTATTTTAGGAGATAGTGCTATAAAACCTATAACTTTATATAATTTAACAAATAAAATATTAGAATATGCAATAAAATATGAAGGAAACGATTGCTTTATTCATCCTCCAGGAATTATGGATGCCAAAATTGACCCAAGAAAAGAATTTAAATATCAAATAACATTTAAATCAAAATTATCAACAAAAGTAGATGGGAGAGTATATTTCATAAATCTTAAACCTGGATGATCATCTCAATCTGCTCTTATAATATATAATTTAATGTCAAATATAACTGGTAGAAGATCTATTGATTATAAAATTATATCAACTAATTTATATAGTCAATTTGCTTATAAATTATAAATAAAATTACTATTCCCAAAAGAAAGGAAAAATTTGAAGTAAGGATAAAAACAAAAGAAAAAATCAGTATTAATAAAAAAGAAAGGAAGAAGTAGTTAGACAAAATACCTCACAATTGTTATATAAAGTTTTTTTTTTAAGAGGTGAAGAAGAAGGAAAATCTACAATTAAATTTAATAATCCAGATGGTATATCAGATGTTACAATATACTTTTGCCCTTAGAATTAGAAGCATATGAATGTAATGTTATTTTTACTAAAGAAAGTGAAAAAGAATTTCAATATACTATGGAGGGAAGATTAGAAAAACGGCAAAAAGAGGTGAAATTATAGAAGAAACTTGTAATGTGGATAAAGCTAAAGAATTTTTCTTTGAATTAAATGAAGAAAATAATTATTTAAAAAATGCAGTAGATCAATTAAGGCCTATTGAAGAGGCTCTTATAGGTAGAAAACCAGCTACAGTGAAATTACTTCAACAAAAATTAATACTTTCTCCAGATAAAATGACTTTTCTGTTGAATCAAGTAAACCCTTTTATGATGTTCCATCAACAATCTTTCCAGGATATATTCATGAGTCTCCTCCTGAATTAAAAAATAAAACTAATATGGCAATGATTAATAATAAAAAAAATGTAATGTGGTTAAAAGTCAAATTTAGTTAAAAAGTCTGTATGGTTTTTGAGGGTGATTTAACTTTAGTAAATTTAGATAAACCTAATGATATAAGAATTTATAAATTATATGTTGATGTTAAGCCAAAGGAAATTTGATCAACTTTGGAATTTTTCTGTCCAGTAAAGGAAACTATTATACAAAAAATTTCTATAGATAATAATAGTGATAAAGATTAGATGATTAAAGATGAAATCACAGGTCAAACAAACGGATTTTTCAAAGTTGACAATGATAAAAGAATTTTTAAACATAGTATTATATATAACGCTCACTTTTTGTCCAACAGAAAAAATTAATGTTAACGGTATGCTAATATTAATAAATAATTATACAAATGAAAAATATTTTTATATTTTAATAGGAAATGTTGAAGAGCCTTTAACTGAAGGAAATTTACAAATAACTAATATAAATGCTAAAGAATGTATTAAAAAATAATAACTATAGATAATCCTTTAGAGGGTGATGTAACATATACAGTTGAAACAGATTTAGATGATGTAATAAGGGGATTATTAACTTTTGTAGCTAAGGATCAACTACCGTATTCTTATGAAATGAAAATAAGACCGTTTTTAGGTAAAATATATTTTGGAAGAATTATTTTTAGAGATAATCATAAAGGATATAAATGGTATACTATATGAGTTGAAGCAAAAACACAAATTCAATCACAAGCAATAAAAATGAAGACAAAAATAAGAAAGGGTATATTTATTGAAATTAATCTTGGAAATCCTACTTATGATTCTGTTATTTTGAGAATAGATTTCTTTTATTTAATAATACCATTTAATATTTTAAAAATTATTTTTATTTAAATTGTGATTTTAATATATTTATTTTTTTTTAATTAATTTTTTTGTATTTTATTTTATTCATCAACTTCATTTTCACTTTCACTATCTTTATTAGATTTATCTTTGATTTCAATTATTTTATCAATTTTATTATAATGAATTTTTTTACTATCATCATCCCTTATTTTCTCTTCTAAAATAGCCTTTTTATTAATACTTTCTAATTTTAATTTAAAGATACGTTTTTCATAATCTACTGAAAAATCCTTAATTCTAAAAAAAGAAAAAGGATGAAATAAAAATTCTGCTTCTTTTTTATAGTTAGAAATGTTTGAAATATCAAAACATAAAGCTTCTAGGCCAGCCTCCCAATAATGATCAATTTTTATTAAAATGAAAAAATAATATTTCCCTAATTCCTCTTTAAATTGTAATGGTACTTCTTCTTTTTTGGAAGTTGACAAAAAAGTTTGGAAACATATTTTTTTACCTTTATGTATTTGATAAGATAAAGCATCCAAATAACTGACGTTTATTCCTCTATAAAGAGTAATATGGTTATTTTCTTTATAACCTTTATTTTTTCTTTCTCCATATTCATTTAATTTTACCATCAATTCTCCAACAAAGTAACCTATCTTATCATAAGCTTCATTATTCAAATTTAATAGCCAATTATTAATATCTTTATGAATAAAGTTTTTAGTATATTCTTTTATTTTTTTTTATCTTTGTTTACTTGAAATACTTTTAATCCTTTATATAAACTTTTTTCTATAAGTTTAATATTGTTAACTTTAGCCCATTCTCTCATTAATGTTATTGTTTGTGTATAAGATTCATGATTTTCGGTTTTAGTATATTTTATATAATATTTTGATATTTTTTCATGTAGTTTATAAAATTCTTTTGTATAATCTTTATAAGTTAACTAATTTTAAGACTTCAAAAATTTTGTTATTTTCTCTTGAATTATTTACTATATAATTATCTACTTCTTCTTGTTTATTAAAAACTGCTTCTAAAAAATTCGAATATTCAGGATTACTTAATTTATTTATATGAAAGTTTTTATGTAGACAATAAATACAACATTTATAAATTAGATTCTTGCAATTTTTATCCTTTAAAATATTGTATATTTTTTCAAAAGTACTTCCAGTAGTTATTAACAAAAATTTAATATTATCATCATTTAAATCTTTTAAATTATCTCTAATTCCTTCAATTATTAAATTAAATGATTCTACACAATTAGAAAAAATAAAAGTACCATTTGTATATTTTCTAAATTCAATAGCACCATCATTGATACATTTAGAAAAATTATAATAATTTTCATCATGATAAATAACATTAATAAATTTATTATTATCCTTTGTTTTTGGAGGATTTGCAGGTAGATATATTTTAGGTTTATCTCCAAAATATTTTTTTTTGTAATCAAAAATTGAAGAAGCATTAAAACTTTGAGATATTACTTTCATTAAATTATTACAGAATAATAATGATTTATATAAAGTTTTATCCTCTTTTATTTTTTCTTGATTTATTTGTTTTGCTTCCTGGCTGTAATTATAGACATACAAAATAGGACTATTTCTAATAGGGCAAATACCATAACAAAGTTTAATATTTAATACAAATAAAAAACATTCATTTAAAACTTCAAATACTGTAATTAACCAATCATTTATTATTTGTTTATAATTTCCTTTTGTTTCTGATTTGATAGTATCTATTATTTCAATTATATTGTTTATTGAATAAAAATCTTTATTTTCAACAATTTCAGCAATTTCAGTAATTGCATTTTTATTATTAAAATGATTATATGAATACTTCTTATTAGAAGGAATTAATAATTGATTAAAAATATTTTTGTTATTGAAATTTTCATATTTTGGGCTTTTATTTAAAAATTTAAGAAAAACTTCGTAATAATCATAATTAATAAAAATAATTGGAAAATAGTTATAATAATTATTTTTTTTCAAAAAAGAAGAAAATGATTCTTTTTCATCGATTATAATTTTATGTAAATTTTTATTTTCTATTTTTTCTATGAAAGGGCAACATTCTTTAATTTTAGGTAAAGTTGTTTTAAAATTTATATAATGAGGTATTTTTTCATATATATTCGTTATCTCATATTGTTTTTCATATGGTTTTAGTAAATAAAGTGTATTTATTTTAATTTTATCATTAATTATATTCTTATCATCAATATAATATAGTACAAAATAATTATTTATTTCATTTTCTTCTTTTATTTCATTTAATAAAGGCAAATAAGGTTCGAATAAAATTAAATCTTTATTATTATTTTTTTCGTAATCAGTTATTTCTAATATTTCATCAAAAAAGAAATTAATGATATCATCTTTTTTTTTGAACTTATATTTGTTATTATTTTAAAAGAATTAGTATAATCAAATGATTCATTTTCATAATTTTCCCTGTTCTTTATCAAATTATAAGGTGTTATTAAAATACTAATTGAATTATTATTATTTGATTTATTTAATTCATAACCATAAAGTCTTAATTTAATTGATAATATTTTTAATTGATATTTTATTATATCGTTCATATATGAAGTTAATAATCTTATTTTAGTTAAAGAAGGAAAGTAATTTAAATTTAATGATTGGTAATCATTAATAGGATTATCTGATAAATATAATTCTTTTAATGTTTCAGTATTTTTTACTGATTTGATAGTGGATTGATGTTAAAAATTTTATTTTTTGATAAATCCAAAATTTCTAAATTTGGAAAAGAGGATTTTTCTAATATATCTATATAATTAATTTGATTTACCTTTAAATCAAGTATTTTCAATTCTTTAAAATTTGTTTTTTCTAAAATTTTGATATCAAGAATATCATTATTGTTCAAATTAAGTTCTTCTAAAAATTCAGAGATTATTTTTTCTAGAGCTGAAATATCTTTTATTTTGTTAAAAGATAAATTAAGTACATTAAGATTTTTTAAATTTGCTTGGCTTAAAGGAGAAATATCATATATATTATTATGTGATAAAGATAGATAACTTAAATTATTTAAATATATTCCACTAAATTCTTTTAATCCGATAAAATTATTAAAAGCTAAAAATAGATATTCTAAATTACCTATTTCTTTTAAGAAATTTTTAGATAATTCTTTCAATTTATTTTTCTCCAAATTCAAAAATTTCAAATTTTTAAATATATTCAAATTATTGTTACTTATTTCTAAATTCTCAATATAATTATCTGCCAAATTTAATACAATTAAATTTGCAAAATCTATTTTCATTAATATTTCAAAATTATAATTATCAATTTCATTTTTATGCAAATCTTGGCATGATTTTTCAATATTTTTTCTAATATAATTTTGAACACTTTTTCAGGTTCTAAAGTCAAAAAAAAGATTATGCCTTAAATAATATTTCCATCTTATTCTTTTTTCTTCATTTTTTCTAATAATTTCACAATTAAATCATCAAACTCTTTATTTTCAGATTTTTGTAAAATATTTGAAGGTAGTTTTCCAAAATATAATTCATGCTTTAAAACTCCTAAAGCTTGTAAATATGTTTGATTATCTACTATTTTAGGTATTTTATCATCAAAACGATTATTAATTGAAAAATTGTTACTTTTTGAAATCATATCAGAAGGAAAATCTTTTGATATATAAAAGAAAGATTTATTTTCATAATCATTTATATCTTTTTGTTTTAATTTATGATAGGGAAATAAATTAAAAATTTTTAATTTATAATCTGATGAGTATCTTTTTTATAAATTGCTATTGTTTCAGGAGTGAATATAACTTCTTGTATTTGTCTTTTTGAAAAATATTTTAGTATTTCATTAATTTTAAGCATTAAAGTAGTTAATTCTTCATTATTAAATTTTTTTTTGATTAGTTCATTCTTTAAAGTTGTTGTAAATTTTTCCAATACTAAAATAATTGTTTTATTTGTTTTATAGCAATTTATTAATTCACAAATATATTTAAAATTATTTTTGTTGAAATTATTAAAATAACTTCTTTCTATAATCAAAAAGATCTTTATAATCTGTAAGTTTATTTACAAATTCTTCCTTATATTTTTTAATAATTACTTCCTCTTTTGTATCTTTGTCTTCACCTAGATATAAAATATAATCATTGGAAGATAAAATTAATTCTCCTTTTTTATATTTTTTTTCAAAATCTTTTATTGAATTCATTGATAAAGGAGCAGGTGTATCAATATCAATTGATGTTTCAGAATGAAGGAGACATTCTTGTTCCATTGTTTAAATCTGATTTTAATAATGCCTTATATAGATAGTCTTACGAAATAGATAGTAAAAATTAGTTAAGCAAATTTTATGAAATTTAATTAATGATTATATTAAAAATATTTGACAGTTTTGTAAAATTTAAAATTAATTTTAATTATTTTAAAATTAATTAATTTTAATTAATATTTATTTTATTTATTTTTGATAAAATTGATTTATTTTTTGGGGATTGGGGATTGGGGA
>Ga0310695_10009914_pt1 | contig 14140 bp, 7 predicted proteins | sample RumenRJG_04DNA_FD_203882 | JGI IMG/M metagenome (GOLD analysis project Ga0310695, IMG submission 203882) | Bovine rumen microbial communities from Lethbridge, Alberta, Canada - RJG_04 (v2) (version 2) | ecosystem: Host-associated > Mammals > Digestive system > Stomach > Rumen | place: Canada... | reverse complement strand
AAGGTGGTCATCGACATTCCCGTGAGCAAGGGCTACTACGTCGATCTGACCATCGGCCACGAGGTCACTGACGACGATGTGGCGCGCATCCGCCAGCGCATGCAGCAGATCATCGACGCCAAGATGCAGATCCGCCGCTTCGAGGTGCCCACCGAGGATGCCGTCAGGATGTTTGAGGAGAAAGGCGACAAGGCCAAGTCGAAGCTCTTGCGCAGCGCTGGCTCACTCTACACGACCTATTATCAGATCGACGACTACGTCGACTACTACTATGGCTCGCTGTTGACCAACACGTCGAAGATCTATCTCTTCGGACTGGAGAAATATTTCAACGGACTGCTCCTGCGCATTCCCGACCTCAAAGACCCGGGCGTGCTGCCACAGATGACGCGACAGGACAAGATGTTTGAGATCTTCCGTGAGCACCACCGTTGGCAGGAGATCATGGGACTGCGCACTGTCGGCGACTTCAACGAGATGGTGCGCAAGGGTCAGGCTACCAACCTCATCAATGTCTCAGAGGCCCTGCAAGAGAAGAAGCTCACCGAGATCGCCGACGAGATTGCCAGCCGCAAGGACGTGAAACTCGTGCTCCTCGCCGGTCCGTCTTCCTCCGGAAAGACCACCACCTGCAAGCGTCTGAGCATACAGCTGCTGGCCAACGGCATCAAACCGCTGCAGATCTCGCTCGACGACTACTTCGTCGACCGTGAGCATACGCCCAAGGACGACAAGGGCGAATATGACTACGAGAGCATCTATGCCCTTAATCTCAAGCTCATCAACGACCAGTTCAACGCGCTCTTCCGTGGCGAGGAGATAGAGTTGCCGAAATATAACTTCCAGACGGGACGCAGCGAGAAGAGCGGCAAGAAGCTGCGCATGGAGCCCAACAACGTTCTCGTCGTCGAGGGCATCCACGCCCTGAACCCTGAGCTCACCGCGCAGATCCCCGAAGCGCAGAAGTTCCGCGTCTATGTCTCGGCGCTGACAACCATCCTGCTCGATGACCACAACTATATCCCCACGACCGACAACCGCCTTCTGCGCCGCATCATCCGCGACTACAAATACCGTGGTGTCAACGCTCAGGAGACGATCCACCGCTGGCCGTCGGTGCGTGCCGGTGAGAACAAATGGATCTTCCCCTATCAGGAGAATGCCGACGTGATGTTCAACTCGGCCATGCTCTTCGAGCTCGCCGTCATCAAGCAGCAGGCCGAACCGCTCTTGGAGCAGGTGCCGGAGAACTGTGAAGAGTACAGCGAGGCTTATCGCCTGCGCAAGTTCCTGAAGTATTTCCAGCCGGTTCCCAACCGCGACATCCCGCCGACGAGCCTGCTCCGCGAATTCCTGGGTGGCAGCTCATTTAAATACTAACCGTTTGCTCTGTTGCTGTTAACGACTAAGGGACAGAAACACAACTATTAGGACAGATACAAGAATCCCCTTACACCATGCGCTCCGCACGCTGGTGTAAGGGGATCTTTTATTTTGTTCTCTCCTTAGCCCTAACCTTATGCTCTAATATCTATTCTGTCGGCTTGTCGCATAAGAGCATGACAGGCTTGTGCTCGATGTTGAGGAAGGCGTCGCGGGCAAAGATATCATGCGCGGTGGTGATCGCGATCACGTCGTAGTCCCGGTTGCGCGGCACACTGTGTACAACATTAATACCATACTCCGCCTTGGCCTTTTCCACATCAATGAGCGGATCACACACGGTAATATCGCTGACGGTCTTCGCCAGTTCATGATACACATCCGCGACACGTGTATTACGAATATCATCGCAGTTGGGCTTAAAGGCAAATCCGAGGAGCAGCACACTCGATCCGCCAGTCTTTTTGAGTCTGGCGGCTATGCGTCGGGCATAGCTGATTGCCATTTCGTTGTTGATAGCTCTTGCCGTCTTCAGTAGTCGTGCGTCGACATCCGCTGTGGCGGCCTTATCAATGAGGTAGTAGGGATCCACGGAGATACAGTGTCCGCCAACAAGTCCCGGGTGCAAAGGCACGAAGTTCCATTTAGTAGAGGCGGCAGCGATGACATCCTCCGTGTTGATGCCCAAGGCCGAGAAAATCGTGTGCATCTCGTTGGCAAAGGCGATGAGCACGTCACGCTGGCAGTTTTCCATGACCTTACTGGCCTCAGCCACGCGGATGCAGGGAGCCTTGTAAGTGCCGTTGAGCAGGATGGAACCATAGAGTTTCTCTAAAGCGGCCGCCGTATCAGGAGTGGATCCGGAGACAATCTTTCTGATGCGCTCCACGGGGTGCTGGCTGTCACCAGGGTTGATACGCTCGGGTGAATAACCGACGAAGAAGTCGGTGTTGAGTTTCAGTCCGGAGACTTTTTCCAGGATGGGCACACAGATCTCTTCCGTCATTCCCGGCCATACGGTAGACTCGATGACGACAGTGTCGTCTTTGTCGATGACCTGTCCCACCATTTCGCAGGCCTTTTTCAGCAGTGTATGGTCGGCGTGATAGTCTTTGGATACGGGTGTGGGTACAGCGATGATGTAGTAGTTACATGCCTTGGTGTCGTTTAGTTCGTTAGTAATGTGGAAGTTACCATGGTCTAAGGCATTGCGAAGCTTTGTGGCATCACACTGGTCACGGCTGACAAGTCCCTTTTTGAGGTTGTTGCATTTTTTACCGTCAACGTCGAATCCTACAACGTGGTAGCGTTTTGCGAAGGCCAGAGCCAAAGGCAGTCCAACATAACCTAAGCCGATCAATGCAATATCTGTTTTCTTCATATTTATGAGTTAGATTTTTTCCAATTGTGCAGACCGTGAGGTCTTATAGGGATTCCAGTTGTCTTTATAGGACTGGAAGAAGAAGAGCTCGCTCAGCTGCGCCGTGGTGCGGGCAAATCGCATGAACCATCCCGAGTAGGCGGGCATGAGGGGTAAGTAGCACAGATACCAGTAGGTGGCGCCCGGCCGCTCGCTGATGATTCTCACCAATCCCCAGCCGATATAGTTCAGCGCGATGCGCAGGATATATCCCAAGGCGAAGATTTGCAGAAACGAGGCGTGGAAGGTGAAGATCAGGTTGATGATATAGAACCACCAGATGAAGTTCAGGATGCAATCGTAGAAGATGCTCTCCATGTTGCTCAGGAACTTCAGGAAGTTCCAGTTGCGGTTGGGCAGCAGAATGTCGAGGTGTTTCCTGAGTCGGAACCTTACCAGCGAGCGGCTCCAGCGTATGCGCTGATGATAGAGCTTGTACCATTGTGTAGGCACGTTGGTCAGGCATACGGCATTGTGCGCGAAGGCCACGCGGTGTCCGGCCTTGAGCACCTTTTGCGTGATGTCGCCGTCGAGGCCCGGTCCAATGTCCCAGTAACCGATTTCCTTGAGCGTTTCAGCGTCGAAAGCGCCGAAGGCACCGGAGATGATATGGTAGATGCCGAGCTGACTCGTCACCAGTCGGCCCACTTGTATGCGTTTGAGATACTCATAGCCTTGCAGCGAGGTGCAGATGTTTTCCTTGTAGTTGCGCACAAGTACGCATCCGCCGACGGCTTTCACACGTTTGTCCATGTAGAAAGGGATGAGCACGTTCTCTATGGCATTGCGGTCCAGCGAGGAGTCGGCGTCGAGGTGAATGATATATTTTCCTGTGGCGATGCGTGCGCCGAAGTTGGCGGCAGAGGCTTTACCGCCGCGCACGTTGCAACGCAGGTATTTGGTGATGTATTTCGCGCGCTCCAGATCGTGGCAGATGAGTGGCGTGTCGTCGTCGGAGCCGTCGTCGACGATGATGATCTCGAAGTTTTGATAGGTTTGCTCACGCAGTGTGGTGACCAGCTTATAGATATTTTTTCCCTCGTTCTTGCCTGGCACGAGTATCGTCACCAGCGGGCGGTCGTGGTGGAGAAGCCACCGCGCCAGCGCACGTCGACGATGGCGGCGATTACGTGTGAGAAAGCGGTAAAAGAGTACACCGTACTCCAGGATGTAGTATCGCGGAAACTCCACGAAGAAGAGAAACCAGTAGGTTCTCACCACATTGCTCACATTGAGTCCACGCAGGAAGTCGATGAAGCTGCTGATGTAGTATAGTATCGTGTCAAGCATAGCATTGTTTTTATCTCAGCCAGAACCAGTATCCGGCGATGATGGCGATGATGGCCACAATGGCCAAAACGATATATCCCCACTTCAGGTATGAGAGGAGCTCGGAAATAGGCGGTCGGTCCTGGAGCTCGTCGATTTCCTGGCGCATACGCTCTTGGTCGGCGAGGCGGCGTGCTTCCTCGGTCTGTCCGTCTTCAAAGGCGGCATTGAGCTTGTGGCTGATAAACATCATCGTGCTCATGTCCTTGGGGTGCGTCACTTCTTCATAGCGGATGGTGATGTCGCTGGTGCTGGGTATGAGCGACCATTCCTTGGCGAAGAGGCGGTCTTCCTCTACGTTGTTGCCGATGGTCTTGAAGGCGATGTGCAGCTGGGAGTAGGGTTGGAGAAACATGGCTATGTAGGCAGCGTTGTCGCTGACTTTTTTCCGGAACTGCTCCTTGGCATGCTCGCCCTCGTCTTCGAGGATGGTGCTTTGGACGTATATGCAGAAATTGGTTGCCGTCACCTTGTTGTTGACAAAGAGTCGTGAGACGGCCTCCACTACCTTCTCCGTACGGGTCATCACGCCGCCGTTTTCGTCTGTGGCCCAAAGGAGCGCGATCATCAGTCCGCGGATCACGCCGTCGTGGACAAGGGAACGGGTGGCGATCAACTGGAGTCGGTTCTCAAATGCCTCCACGGGCATGTAGTTGTTGAAATAGTCGTTGTAGGGTGAGAACGAGTGGACACTATGGCAGATATCGTTGATACCTCTCGGTGTGATCTCCACGACATGGATGCTGCGGGGGAAGAGGTCGTTGACGTTCGACACAGTGCCGCAGTAGGTGCAGCGGGCGGTGGTGTCGGGCGTGAGGAAGCTTTGATGGCAGTTGTGGCAGAGATAGAGCGAGGTGGGGCGGTCGTAGTCGATGCCGATATGTCTCAGAGGCTTGTGGCACTTGGGGCAGATGAGCTGTCCGCCGACGATGTAGGTATGCTCCGGAGAAATGTTGGCACAGGGGAAGTGGTGGATCACCGGCTCGTAGTCAAGTTCGTTGCTGCCACAGTTGGGGCACTGCTCCTGATAGATCAGGTGGGAGTGCTGGCACTTTGGGCAGACATGCATGCGGTAGACGGTCTTGCGGTAAGCCAGCGTGCCGTGTGCTAAGCCCATGTCGATCCAGGAGAAATACTCATTGATATGGAAGAGGCTCCAGCTGTGTAGGCATTCTGCCAGCGGGAGGGCGCAGCCCATGGCGCTTTTCTCCATGACCTTGGGCTCCAGGATCAGTTTATTGCGGGAAATGTAATAGCGGAAGATGCGCAGGATCAGCAGACCATGGTTGGTGATGGCACCGGTCTCTTGGGGCACGTCATATTCTTTGCGGTAGTTTTCCAACTCTTTGAAGGTTTTGAGCACGAGTTCCTCGTCGACACTGTCGATATAGGCATCGAACATCTCGTCGTAGATGCCGATCTTGTCTTTCAGTGTCCTGGCAGCAAAGAACGGCTTGTAGGCTGCTTTGTTGCAGGTGATCGGGTTGAGGCCCTTGAGGATGAGCTCCACATCATTGGCAAATGGAATGTTGATAAACACGCCATCGAAGTCGTCGGCCTTGTATTGGGTGCGGAACTCCACCCATACAGGCTCGTCACATACCAGGATGCGGTAGCCGTGTTTGTTAGTTACGATATTTATCATTTGACCTTCTTGTAATGTGTCTGTTTATTAGTCTGCGCGGCTAAGATGGGTTGAGGCTGCGGCTCGCGCTGCCGGCGCTACTCATTAGTTTCTATTGCCCGCCTTTTACCGTGGGAGGGGTAGGCTTGATCAGGTAACGTTGCTCGGCGTCTTTAAGTTTTTTTTTTTGTGCAGGAAGAATTTACCGACACGGATCTTCACGGGCAAGTCGTTGTTGAGGACCCAGAAGGGTATCTCCTGCCCTTTGTTGATGTTGAGGGTGGCCATGATGACCATGGCGTCGCGTGAGAAGTTGTTCATCAGATAATCCGGAAGTTGCTGCACGCCCAGTCCCAGACGCACGAGGTGGGCATTGAAACGGGTGCGGTCGTCGACGATGACCTCGATGGAGTCGGCGCGCAACAGTGAGCGTGCCTTGTCAACAGGCACGTAGGTCATCACGTGTAGGTGGGACTTGTCGATATCGCGAAATTTCAGATTCAGCACCTCGTCGCCTTTGATGGCGATGGAATAGTTGGTGAAGTGGATGTCCGTGATGAAGCCGTCTTCGGGTGCGCAGGCGTAGTTGAGGACCCCCTCGGTGTATTCGTTGCCATAGGGCGAGTAGGGCATGGCGTTGACAGAGCGGCTGTAAAGGCCGGCGCGGATGAGTTTGAGGCGTCCCTGCCCCTCGTTCATGAGATAGATGCGCACTTTGTTCTCAGCCTCGCGGATTTTTGCCTGTGTCTCGGCGATTTGTGCCTTGAGGTCGTTTTGCTTGGTGTTGTTGGTCAGACCGTAGAAGATGTCGTTGCGCTCGGAGTGCAGTTGCAGCTGCAGCTGGCGGAGCTGCTCACGGAGCACGGGGATCTCCTGGCGGGCGAGCATGGCCTGCGTCTTCATGTCGTTGGCGCGTTGCACATAGACCGGTTCGTTGCCGATGTTGTTGAGTTCTCCGATGTGGTTGATGATGACATAGGAGAAGAGAGTGTCGCCTTTTTGCACGGAGTCGCCGACGTTGGCCTTCATTTTCAGAATGTAGATGTCTTGCGCTGCGCGTATGGTGTTTTTGTCGAGACTGATATATCCATCGTAGTAGGTGTAGACCGAGCGGCTGACGGCATAGAAGATGAGAAAGATGAGCGCCACGATGAAGGCAGCGGCAAAGATGACTTGCTGCTTGGCGAGTTTCTTCTTCTGCTGTTTCAGCAGGAAGAGGGCGTCTTGCTCCTCGGTGTGCTGTTCAAACTTAAATTCTTTCATAGTATGGGTGTCGTCGTTACGAAACTGTGGACATTGGGCACGTTGGCCAGTCGCTGGATCTGTATGAGGCTCAGCGATCGCTCTTTCATCTGCGTATAGAGGCGTTCCATGCTTTTGAGGTATTGGTTGTACTCTAAGAGTCGGTCGATATAGCTGTATCGGCCTTGGTTCTTGGCGTAGGTATTCTGTCGCATGGCGAGATATTTCTTCAATTGGGTAAGGTGGCGGTACTCCACGGCGATGGCCTGGTTGAGGCGGCGGACGGCGTCGATGTTCATCCGGCAGTGGGTCATGACGTTGTCAGTGTATGTGGTGTTTTCGTCGCGGAGGATTTCCTTCTGCACCTCGATGGAAGCTTTCTGATGTTTGGTGGCGTTCCACAGCGGAAAGGTGAAGCGCACACCGAAGTCGACATTGTTTGAGATCTTGTCCTGACTGGTGAGATAGGTCGACCAGCGGGCGAAGGGGGTCAGTCGCATTGTAGCGATATAGGATAGCAACTTGGCGCTGTTGTCGAGTTGCGCTATCTTCAGCTTGTTGAGCAGGTTTTGTGGGTTGTTGGCGGACACCTGCTGGCGCAGGCTCACCGTGTCGATGGCAATGGCTTCCGGCTTGAGCCATACCAGCTCCTCACGCGGGGCGATGGAGTCCTTGGCATAGAACTGGGCAAGCTGAAACTCGAGTTGCATCTTTTCGTTCATCACGTCGAGGAGCTGTCCGCTGGTGATGCGGTCCTGCTCGAGCATCATCTGGTAGGCCTCGTTGAGTACGTCGAGGTTGCGAACGTGACAGAGCATGACACCGGCGATGACGTGATTCCAGTGCTGTTCCAGGCTGTCGGCCCAAGCGTCCATGTCGGCACGGCCGTCATCCAGGCGCTGGCGTGCTTTGGCAATGTCGGTACTGAGCTTGATGTCACGCTCCTTGTAGTATCCGTGATAGAATTTGCTGTTGATCCAGTTCCATCCTACTTCGGCCTGCACCTTGGCCTTGTAGACAGAGACGGGGTCGTCGTCGTCGGAGGTGAGAAAGTTCGTGAACTTCTTAGCGAGCCGTCCGTAGACCTGTCCGGTGATCTCCAATCCTGTATTTCGTTCCAGGGCCAGCATGTCCATGGCAGCCTTTAAGCGGTAGAGGCTGTCGGTAAGATTCTCGTCATCGGGGAAGCCGAAGACGGGAGCCTGAGGCATGGTATAAGGTATGGGATGAAAGACTACACGCTCCATGACACGAAAACGTCGGTGGAAATCGCGCAGGACACTGTCGTTCTTGAGATTCTCATAGACCAGCATCTTTGGACGGTAGCCATATTCCATGTCGTTCTGAGCGGTCGCCCACACAGAACAAAAGGTCAAGGTCAACAACAGGAGAAATCGCCAAAAATTGCGTTGCATAGTCTTTATATCAACTGCCGCCCCCAGCCCCAGCGGGCAAGGGGGCGTGCAGTAGGAAACTTGTTTATTCCACGAGCTTGAACACCTTCAGGCAGTCGCGGCCGTAAGCCACATAGATGTAGCCGTTGGCCAGTGTGACGTAGTTGGCCGAGCGCTGAGCCACGAAGCTTGTCACCTTCTTCAGCGTTGCACGGTCGAGAATGACGAGGCCACGGGTACCGTAGGCGATATACACGTACTTGTTGTCAACCGTTACGCCGTTGGCGCAGATGGCGAGATCCTTCTGGAGCTTGTCGGAGTAGATGTTCTCCTTGTAGTGGCCCACCTGGGCGCCGGTGTTGGCGTTATAGACGTAGAGGCCGTTCATGCTCTGGCAGACATACACCTTGCCGTCATACACGCAGACGGTGTTCTTGCCGTTGTTGGGCTTCACCTTGTTGGCATCGACCGAGAAGACGGGCGATTGCATAGTGACGTCGCTCTTGTTGAACTTCTCCAACTTGAGACCCACCTCAGTCATGCTGTCCACGATCTGTGTGCCGTCGTAGTGGATGGCGTAGAACGTGTTTTTGTCGGGGGCGTAAGCCAAGTGCTTTGCGCGACCTTCCTTCTTGGTGATGCGCACGGGGTTGAGACCGTTGTCATACACCTCGTAGCCGTAGGTAGAGGCCACGTCGAGCTTGTCGCCGTTGACGATGACGCAGTTGCCGTCGCCGCCCTTCTTCGAACCTGTACCGGCTGCACTCTGCTGAGCCTGATAGAGCTTGACGAGGCGCAGGGGCTCGTAGGTCTTGTTGGCTATCTCTGTGCTGTCGAGGTCGCCCATCTTCTGTGAGGTGCAGTCGAGCAGGCCATCAGTCTTGATATTCATGTAGCCGAGGAAGCCACCGTTCTTGTTGTTGCCCACCGCGTAGAGCCGCTTGTTGGTCTGGTCGAGGGCGATATGGTTGAAGTCGATGGCGTTGTTATGGTCACGTACGAACTGCTTCAGCGTGGTCACGTTGCCTGTGGTGTTGAACACCTCAAGGCAGCCGCTGCGGCCGTTGCCGTACTTGTGGTAAGACACATAGACATTGGTGCCGTCGGTCTGCACGCAGGTAGCGGAGATGTCGTGGGTGTGACTCTCTGCGACGACCACGGGCTTCGGCGTGTCGGGATCAACAGGCTTGTCGGGCACATAGCCGCCACCGTGACAACCGTCGGCAGGAATGGAGAAGGTGACATCACCGGTGGCCAGACCATCGTTGTCAACTACCTTGCCGTTGGCAATGCGCTCAACGGTAGCATTCTTGAAGTTGAGGTCTTTAAACTCGAGTGTCTTGTAGTTGTTATTCTGCTGGTCGTACTTGTAGTTGTTGCAGTCAACTCCCAACCGCTGTGCGCCTTCGTTGGGATTGGTCTTGGCGAAGAAAATATCTGTTGAAGTGCTGCCATTGAAGATAATGGTAGTTGCCTTCACCACTCCCATGGCATCTTTTCCTTCCATGACGATGGCGGCATCGTTGCCGTTGTTCTGGTTGGTGTAGGTGTCGTTGACGTCGATCAGGCCGTTGTTCTCAAGGAAGATCTTTGAGCCGGCACACTGGTAGAGGTTGTCGCACTTGATGTAGTTGGCATGCACCTCAACACCATTGGAGTTGACGTTGACCTGCTTGGCCTTGATGCCACAGTCAGCAAGCAACTTTGTGGAGTTCTGGAAGTAGATGTCATGTGAGCCTGCACCAATGCCATTACCTACATGGATGTAGCCGTCGGTCCACAGGTCAGCATCTTTGGATGTCAGCTTGCCGGAGACATAGAGGCGGGTGTTGGCAGTCATGATTGTACCTTTATTCCACTGATTAGGACCCGATTCTCCCTCTTTATAAAAGTGTCCAGCCGTTAAGTCTCCATCTACATAGAGTGTTCCCTGGATGGGAGCATACTTACAGTTGATGTTGCCGCCTATATATGTTTCTTTACTTCCGTTAACATAGAAGTTATCAGCCGTTAGGTCACCATATGCATCAAGCGTTCCATCTACCTGCACGTTCTTACACTTAATGCTACCTTTTATGTATGCCTTTTCATTTGAGTTGACATAAAAGTTTTTACTTGGTGGCATAACAAGCTCACCTCCTTCTTCAACAATGAGAGTTCCTCCATTGCCAAAGATGTTGTTGTTTCCGCCTAAAATGAATTTACCACCTTTCTTGACGATGACGGTTGCTTCGCCACTATTAATGTCAGGCTTGTCTAATGTTCCTTCAACATAGATGGTGGTGCCAGCCCCTCCACGGATATTCTTGCCGGAGGCTGTCTTACCGGCAGGAACGCGCCATGTGCCGCCTCCGTTCCATATAGCAGGTTTGCCCTCCGTGATATCTATAGCATTTTTTGGTACGTCAGAAGCATAGTCTTTCGGCCATGTAGGTTTCTTCGGCAATTGTGCGTTGATCTCGCTTGTCGAGCGTGTTCTTGATCCTGCCTGATTACAGTTATAGATTGTAGACTGCATCTCTGCGGTCACGTCGTCCATAGCCTCACCGATGAGGTCGGGGTTGACCACCGGGTTGGGGTTGTCAATCACATCGTCGCTGGACGAGCACCCTGACAATCCTCCAACGAGGAGAGCAGTGGAGAAGATATATAAGATTCTTTTATCCATAGTATGTGGTTTTTATGTAATATGGATGATTTGCCCTCTGGTTTTAGGGCAGGGTTTTGATGTAGGGGCGGGGTTTATCCCCGCCCTAACCCCGCAGGGTTTCCGTGCCTGTCCACTTAAACTGCGCACGATAGAATATTTTATTCGTGTGTGTTAGGGCGGGGATGAACCCCGCCCCTACGGATGGACCCGTTGACGGAACCAGAGTAGGGTGGGACTACCGCTTGTAAGCCTGCAGCTTGAGCACCTTCAGATAGCTCTTACCGTAAGCCACGTAGATGTTGTTGTTATCATCCACAGCCACGAAGTTGGCAGAGCCACCGGCCGTGTAACGGGCCACCTCAGGCGTCTTCTTCGCATCGTCGGCGGTGGTAGCCTTCATGTCGCTCTTGTTGATCACGATCAGACCGAGAGAACCATAGGCGATGTAGATCTTGTCACCCTTGACGCAGACGCCATTGCAGTAACCGCGGGTCACGACGTCACCTTTCTTATGTCCGTGTGTGTCTTCGTCATCGGCAGTGTAGGTGGCATCCTTCGGGATGAAGAGACCGGAGAGTGTGCCGTTGGTGTATTTAGCCAGACCGTTGGCACCGAGGCAGACATAGATGTCGCTGCCGTCGACAGCCATCACGTTCTTACCGTTGTTAGGCTGAAGTGTGCCGGCGTTGATGGTGTTGGCCACCTCATTGAGGCGGTAGTTATTGCTGGCGTAGCTGTTCACCTTGAGGCCAACGGCATCAGCGGTAGAAGACGGGTTGGATGCGAGGTAGCTCACATACACGTTGCTGCCGTTCTGGGCGATGTACTTACCGCGGCCGCTGAGCTTGTTGACATATACGCCGGCCAGTGACTCACGGTCGAAGGTCTCAATGCCGTAGGTCGTAGCAGCCTGGTAGTAGTTGCCGTTGACGATGACAGCGTTGCCGTCGCCTGTGCGCTTGCCGTTGTCAGACGTTGTGGTGACACGCTGCAGCACGGTGTACTTCAGCGGGTTGAGCTTCTGGTCGGTAGCAGAAGCGGTGGTGTTGAACGAACCGTCAGCTTTCAGTTCCATCGTGGTGATGACACCACCCTTGTCGCTGTTGCCGATACCCACGAGCTTCTTCTTATCCTTGTCGAGCACGATGTTGTTCCAGTCAATCACACCATCGCCCTTGCCGGCTTCGTTGACAGCCGAGATGGACTGGTTGAGCTTGAGCGAACCGTCGGCTGCAGCCTTGATGTAGTCGAGCATACCCGACTGATTGTTGCCGTTGGTGTGGTAGCTCACATAGACGTTGTTGCCATCCACGACGACAGCCGTAGCTGAACGGCCGTTACGCTGAGTGTCGTTGATGCCGTAAGCCACCTCAGCCGTCGGACGGAGCAGCTGATAATTAGCGGTAGACTTTGTGCCTTCACCTTTGGGGTTGAAGCCGAGGCACTTGATGCTTTCGTCGGCAGGAATGGTGATGTCGGCGAAGTCGTTCTCCTTGTTCAGCTTGCGCACGCTACCGCTCTGGAAGGCGAAGTCATCCCAGTCGAGCAGGTTGGTGTCGGAGACGCTGCCCTTGTAGGCGCGCTTGAAGTAGACACCGAACAGACCATTCTCAGGCGTAGAGATGAAGTTGGCGTATTCGTTCTCTGTCACGATCTGCTTGGTCTCCAGCACAGCTAAGCCGGCATCGGCGAGATTCAGCTTCGATCCCTTGCCGTCCGTATTATAATAGGTGTAGGTGTTGATGAGACCGTTGTTGCCCACATAGATGTTGGAGCCCTTGCTCTGACGGATGAACGTGTTAGCCTTGTTCTTGGAGTCGTCATACTGACCGGCCTTGATATAGTTGCCATAGACAGCAGCGGTAGCGCCATCCACGGTGAGGCTGTTGCTCAGCGAGAAGAGTTTGCTGGACACGACCGTACCCGTGACGGTAGCGTCGGTAGCGGAGATGATCTGTGCGGAGAGTTGACCGGCAGCAGCCAGTTTCTCGTCAGCGGTCAGGTTGGTGCCCACCTGTGTCTTGGAGTCAGCGCCGAGCGTGATGTTCTTGGCGTGGAGCTCGTTGGCGGTGAGGATGGTACCGTTGTTGATCAGGTCGAAGTCGAGGAAGGTCTGATCCTTAGGCTCACCCTTCTCACCGTCGCCGGACTTATAGAATGTGGTCTGAGCCATGAGGCTGGCGCCCTTCTCTACCGTGAAGGAGGAGCCGTTGACGACCAGTTTGCCGCCCTTGTAGATGACGATGCTCGTGCCGGTGCTGCTGACGCGGTCGAGGGTCAGGGTTGTGTTACCCGACACATAGATGGTACCGCCGCCCTGCAGGCCTGTAAGCGTGAGGTTGTGCTTCAGCAGGAGGCTCTTGCCGTTCATGTCGAGCGTGCCGGGATTATAAGTTGAGAAACCTGATTGATAAACACTGTTAGCCACCAGCTTAGCGTCGCCCTGATAAGGATCCCAGCTGTCACCCGACGGTTTATCGGGCAGGGTAAGACCAATCGTGGGTGCTGTCGTAGGCATAGCACGAGTGAATGCCTTGGCACCGGAAGCGGTGTTAAAGTTAGTTACACGGCCTGCTGTTTCGTTGAGCAGGACACCGATACCTTCTGCCTTTGTGTCAACTACAGAACCCGTGTCGGCGGGGTCGTCACTGGAGCAAGCTGTCATGCCCATCACTATCAGTGATGAGATGGCGAAATTAGAAATCTTATTAATATCCATCGTTACAAAACATTTATTCATTAGAACTACTGACCGTGGTTCCAATCCACGTCATGAAATTCACATTATATCTATATCCGTTTTCAAAGGCCAGGACTCATAAGAATGCTTTTCTGTCGCTTTTCGGCAGTTATTGACATCTTTTCATCCATTAAGCCTCCATTATCGTCATAAGTTTATGGTAAACCATAATAGTCCGATCCAAAGGTAGTAATTTTTTTGTTTGCAAGCAAGGAAAAGCGAACATTTTTCCTAATTTTAACACAGTAATCCTAAACTTTTTAACCTCGGCGTGCATATTTACATAAATATAATAGCAAAAGGCTGCATTTTTGTATCTTTATCGACGTAGTCCTGACAACCACAGTCCACCGAAGGT
>Ga0310695_10009913_pt1 | contig 14144 bp, 12 predicted proteins | sample RumenRJG_04DNA_FD_203882 | JGI IMG/M metagenome (GOLD analysis project Ga0310695, IMG submission 203882) | Bovine rumen microbial communities from Lethbridge, Alberta, Canada - RJG_04 (v2) (version 2) | ecosystem: Host-associated > Mammals > Digestive system > Stomach > Rumen | place: Canada... | reverse complement strand
TGATCCAACGGTCAACAAGACGGTCACGCACGGCGTAAGCCACAGCGAGGAACTTTTCGTGGTCCGTCACCGTGTATTTGCTGCGGGCGAGCGTGTGGTGGATGTGGTCGGTAAATGCCTTGCGGAAGGCTTCCGCATCGGTACCGAGCACGGTAATGTCACTTGCATTCTTGGTTTTAGCCATAAATCTAACCTGCCTGGTGTTGATTATTCAATCCAAGGAAAGTTTAGAAATTTTTACGAGATTTGCAATACGTTAATTCTGTAAACCTAGGTTGTAAGCCTTTTCAGGATATGTAATTTTTTAACAAAAAAAACAGCCCGCCTCTTGCGAGCTGCCTTTGCTATTTTCCGTGCATTCCCGGGAACATCGCGACGCATTCCAATTGTGTTGCCGCACATCTCGTCGTCGCGCGTCTTGTTATTGCGGGGAAAGCGCTTGATTACAGTTGTCCGGGGAGTACTAGCTTTTCCTTAGGTGGAAAGCTTGCTTCGTACTTCTCGAATTCTTCGGGCATTCGCTCGGTCACGAAGTAGCCCTCGGGGTCTTTGTACGAACCCGTCACTCCGTTCAAGAACCCCTCGTCGAGTTCCTTGCACAAGAAGTATGGCGCGTCGCTGTTCGGGTCGTCGGCGTAGCGGATGCCCTTGGTGTAAGCGGGGATAAATCTGCTCTTGCCGTAGAATCCGATGTTTCCAACGATGAGCAGGCAACCTGCGCCCATCTTGCGCGCGAGTTCCATGGAATAGTCGAGGAGCGCCTTGCCGTATCCCTGCCGCTTGTAGTCCGGATGGATGCTGATGGGCCCGAAGGTCATCATGCGGATTTTGCGTCCGTCGTCGGCGTCAATTTTCGACCACGCGTACATCACGTGCCCGATAATTTGTCCGTCAACTTCCATGACAAGCGAGAGTTCCGGGATGAAGCTTGGGTCGTTCCTGTAATGGTGGAGGACAAAATGCTCCACCATTACAGGAACGATAGACGTTCCAGAATGCTTCTCGGGTGAGATTTTCGACGATTTTAAAGTCGCGCGGTTGTTCCGTGCGGATATTGTATTTTTTCATTGTTTATCTCCAAAATTTTTGTGTGAATAGGCACAAACACCTTGGAAGACCGCCTTGAAAACATTTGTCTTCCAAGGCACTAAACAATGAACCAATATTTACTAGATAGCATCCAGCCTCTGATAAAAGTGATGACTTAAATATACATAGTTTTGCCGTGTTTAGGAAATTTTTACGAGGAAATCTTGGGGAATAATCTAAATTTCAATGTTAGTATATAAGGATTTTTGAAAATGAAAAATATTTCCGCTAAGTATGTTGTGAGTGCCCTTTTTGTCGGGCTTTGCATGTTTGCCGGTTGCGGTGACGATACGTCTAGCACAATCCCCCTTGCTCCGAATACGGGGGCTGTTTCTTCGTCTAGTGCAGATCAGCCGCAAAGCGAGCCTGGCGATACCCAGTCCTCTTCTAGCGAAAATATTTCGAATCCCGTTTCCAGTTCTTCGGTTGCAGATTCTGGCGTTCCGGCAAGTTCGTCTGATGCTAATTCTTCTACGGTGACTTCTTCAAGCGATGGCGCCATTCCGCCTGGCACGGAATTCTACACTTTTGAAACGACTCCGGGTGCTCTTGGAATTGTCCCGGATGCCGATGGCTTCTACGATGCTGGCGATATCTACAAGGCTGTGCCCAAGACGAGCAAGATTGCGTTTGTACTTCGCCATTCCAAGCGTTCCAAGAACAATACGGGTAAAAATTCCCCGTTGACTCCGATCGGTATCCAGATGGCCCAGACTCTCGGAACGAAGCTTGCTGGCGACGAAGCTTTCTATTACGCTTCGACGGACTTTGTACGCACTCGTGCAACGGCCGAAAATATTGCTACTGGCCGTGGCGAAACAGATATGGAAGTGGTTACTTGGGACGAAGGCATTTATGGCAGCTACTTCCTGACAGTTCCTTCGGATACACTGGATGCGCTTGTTTCTAAGCGTGGTGGAAACCCGAGATATATCGCCCAGTATGCTTATGGTGTCCCGTACACGAACGAAATTGTTGCTGCGACCATTCCTGCTTATTTCCACGATTTCTTCCAGCGCGGAAACCAGTTTGTGAACGAAGTCGTTGTGGCGAACATGCCGAATTGGAAGCGTGTTAGCGTCCTTATTAGCCATGACATGCTGGTGGCTCCGCTTATCATTCTCGTTTCCAAGAGGACGATTGACTTGAAAATTTACGAAGAGACCAATCATTGGGTCAATTACCTTTCGGGTATTGCCGTAATCGTTGACGAGGCTGGGGTTGTGACGGCGCTCCCGGTTCGCGGCGATGAAGTGGGCTGGATGCGTCCGAGAGACGAAGTCAACGAAGGTGTCTAATGAAAGTCGCTCTTCTTGGTTCAACAGGACTTGTCGGGAAGAGCGTTGCTCAGCTGCTTTCCCGTCTAGATGACGTAGAATCTGCTTATTGCCCGGTGCGTTCGGTTCCAGACTTGAATGCGCTGGGCATTTTTAATGGCGTATCGAAGTTCAATTTTGAGGCGGTGGATTTTGATGCTCTTTTGAGTGCAAGGCCCGAAGAGCAATGGGCATCTAGCGTTTGCAATAACTTGACCGGTTGCGACGCTGTGATTTGCTGCCTGGGGACGACGCTCAAGCAGGCGGGGAGTAAGCCTGCCCAGGAAAAAGTTGATTTGCGTTTGCCGCTCACGCTTGCGGCACTTGCAAAGCGTCAGGGCGTCAAGCATTTTCTGTGTGTTAGCGCGATGGGGGCAAATCCGCATTCGCCGTTCTTCTATAACCGCCTGAAGGGGCAACTCGAAGAAGGCCTCACGATGATGGGCTTTGAATCGCTTACGCTTGTGCGACCGTCGCTTCTCCTCGGGAAGCACAAGGACAAACGCTTTGGCGAAGAGCTGATGCAAAAGCTTTTTGGGGCGCACCCAGAATGGGTTCCGGCGCATTTCCGTCCGGTGCGTGCAAAAACCGTTGCCGCGCATCTTGTGGCGAACTTGCTCAAGCCTCCTGTAGACCACGTTTGCGCAACAGATGGTGTAAAAGGCAAGCGCATTATCTATAACCGCCAACTTCGCGAATTATAGTTCGTCATTCCGACGACCAAGAGGCGGAGGAATCCTGTCAAGCCTTGTTTTTACGGACATCTTCTATTTATAGAAGAAAATTTTTAACTTTTATAAAAACAATAAGGAGTTCTCATGACGTTAGTCGTCTTTATTCTTTACTTGCTGATGATGCTTGGCATCGGAGCGTATTTCTCTCGCAAGGCGAACAGCCTGAACGCCTATTACCTCGGTAACCGAGGCATGAACAAGTGGGTGGTCGCCATGTCCGCCCAGGCGTCTGACATGAGCGGCTGGATGCTGATGGGCCTCCCGGGCGCCGTGTTCGTGAGCGGTTTTTCCGAAGCTTGGATCGGTATCGGCCTTGTAATCGGTACGTACTTCAACTGGAAAATCGTTGGTCGCAGGCTCCGCAAGTACAGCCATTTCTGCGGCGACTCGATTACACTCCCGGACTTTTTCTCGAACCGTTTCCGCGACAATAAGGGCATCATCCGCGTGATTGCCTCGATTTTCATTCTCGCGTTCTTCTTGTTCTACACGGTCTCTGGCTTTGTCGCTTGCGCAAAGCTTTTCAGCACGATTTTCGGCATGAGCTACACGACGGGCCTTATCCTCGGTGCTGTCGTGGTGGTGAGCTACACGTTCATGGGCGGCTTCTTTGCGGTGTGCTGGACTGACTTTATCCAGGCTTCGATGATGCTTATCGCAGTCCTCGTGATTCCTGTGATGATCATGAGCGGTTCGGGCGGTTTTGCCTCGACGATGGATGCGGTGAACGCCCAGAATCCGTACTTGATGAGCCTTTTCACGAACGCAACGACGGGCAAGTCCATTGGCCTTATTGCGCTCATTTCTAGCCTCGCTTGGGGCCTTGGCTACTTTGGCATGCCACACATTCTCGTGCGCTTTATGTCCATCAAGAACGCCGAAGAAATCAAGGATTCTCGCCGTATCGCCATGACTTGGGTGATTATCTGCCTTGCCGCAGTCGTGATGATTGCTCTCCTCGGTCGCTATTACGTGACGGCTCATGGCATCACCGTTGATGACCCGGAACGTATTTTCATGGTTCTTTGCCAGGCTCTTTGCCATCCGGCGATTGCCGCCATCCTCATGGCCGCCATTCTCGCAGCCATTATGAGTACCTCCGACTCCCAGCTTCTCGTGTCTGCATCCGCATTCAGTAACGACCTTTACAAGCACCTGTTCCGCAAGAACGCAAGCAACAAGGAAGTGATGTGGGTGAGCCGTGGCGTTGTCGTTGTGATTACGCTTATCGCAGTGCTTGTCGCTATGCAGGGCGCTCCGAGTGCCGATGGCGTGAAGCACGGTAAGAGCTTCCTTGACGTGGTGATGAGCCTCGTGAGCTTTGCCTGGGGTGGTTTCGGTGCAACGTTTGGCCCGATCATGTTGCTCGCCCTCTTCTGGAAGCGTACGACTCTCGCTGGCGCTGTCAGCGGTATGCTCGTGGGTGGCCTTACGACGTTTATCTGGAAATTCTACCTCTCCGGCTTCTCCGCCGAAATCTTCCAGATCTACGAACTCGTGCCGGGCTTTATCCTCTCCTTCGTGACGATCGTCGTCGTGAGCCTCTTGACCAAGGAACCTTCTGCAGAAATCCAGCTGGAATTTGACAGGGTCGAAAGCACTCGCCTGAGCGATATGAAACTGTAATTTTTGAGTTAATCGTGAAATGAGCCCCCGCTTTTGCGGGGCTTTTTCGTATCTCAAAAAAATTCACTTTTTTCGCCTTATCCCCTTTACAAATGAAATTTTTATTTCTATAATTGGGTCACCCTCGCGGGAATAGCTCAGTTGGTAGAGCACGACCTTGCCAAGGTCGGGGTCGAGGGTCCGAGTCCCTTTTCCCGCTCTAAAACAAAAAGCCTAGCGTCAAGCTAGGCTCTTTTGTTTTATGGTCAGAATAAGACGAGGACCCGAGAAGAGGGGGCGACAAAATAACGAGTGCGGCTTGCTTTTTCCACTTGAAAAAAATCACTTTTTTCGTCCCTTACCCCTTTATAACTACAAATTTTATTTCTATATATGGGCTACCCTCGCGGGAATAGCTCAGTTGGTAGAGCACGACCTTGCCAAGGTCGGGGTCGAGGGTCCGAGTCCCTTTTCCCGCTCTAAAATAAAAGAAGACGCAGTCAAGCGTCTTCTTTTATTTTGTAGTCAGAATAAGACGAGGACCCGAGAAGAGGGTGCGACAAAATTCGGCTTATGCACGAAGTGCGAAGAGCCGAATTTTGCGCTTGACACGAACGCAGTGAGTGCAAGCCCGAAGGGGCAAAGGCCAGCCGCGCAGCGGGGACTGGGCTTTGACAATCCCGTTCCCGCTCTAAAACAAAAAAGCCTAGCATCAAGCTAGGCTCTTTTTTTTATGGTCAGAATAAGACGAGGACCCGAGCCAAGTAGTTCTTTTTTATATTTAACCAGTTGAAGTTATGTTCGGTATTTATATTCACGTTCCGTTTTGCGCAAAAATTTGCGATTATTGCGACTTCCGCGTGATGCCTGCGAATGCTCGGCTGTTCGAGGAATATGCGGGCTTGCTGGAACGTGAAATCCGTGCTTTTGCGGCGGCGCATCCTGTATCGCATTCGGCGTCTTCCAAAAGCGCTCTTTCGCGGGCGCGGACGCTTTATCTTGGCGGTGGAACTCCCTCGATTTTGCCGAGCGCGTGTCTGGAGCGAATTTTCGCTGTACTTGGTGAATGTGGCGTTCGCGTAGATGCGCTTGACGAAGTCTCGATGGAATTCAACCCGGAATCGTGTACCGAAGAATCTGTGCAAACGGCGCTCTCGTGCGGCGTGCGCCGCTTTAGCCTTGGGCTTCAAACGTTTTCGCAGTCGCTCTTGGACCGCATTGGCCGCAGGCACACGGTAGAACGCGGCTTTGAAGCTTTGCGTTTGTTAACTTCGCTTCCGCAGGCGAAAGTCTCGGCAGATCTGATGTTTGATTTGCCTGGGCAATCGGTAGATTCTTTCTTAAACGATGTGGACTGCTTGTCGGATTTTCCGCTTGGGCACTTGAGTTTTTACGGATTGAATGTGGGCGAGAGGACGCTTTTGGGCGGTCGCGTATCTCGTGGCGAAGAAAAAATTGACGAGAGTTTGTACGAGCCGATGTATCTCGGGGGCGTCGAGATTCTTGAGAAAAAGGGCTTCGCGCGTTATGAGGTCTCGAATTTTGCAAAGCCTGGCGACGAAAGCTTGCACAACATGAACTACTGGAATCGCGGCGAGTACATTGGCTTTGGGCCGGGTGCGCATAGCTATTTTGACGGTCGCCGTTTCTGCGCTCCAGAAATGTATCCGCGTTGGCGCGATTACGTGAATGCTGGTTCGCCGGATGCATTGCTGACTTACGACGATTTGGACAAAGATGACGTCCTGACGGAGCGCGTGTGGCTTTCGCTTCGCCAGCGCTCAGGCCTAGACTTGAATGCACTTGCTGCGGACGGAATTTCTGTTTCGCCGGAAGGCTATGAGCGATGGGTCAAAAAAGGTTTCGCAACGCTCGATGGCGGAATCCTGAAGCTTGTCGGCCGTGGCTGGATTTTCATGGACAGCATTGTGACTGACGTGCTGAACGCCTGCCGATAGCGCTTTCTTCATAAAAAGAGAAGCCCGCTTGCGCAAGCGGGCTTGAAAAAGTTTTGTGTTTTGAGCGTGGCTCTTGGCTTGTTACTTGTTGATAGCGGCCAAGAATGCGTCCTTCTTTTCTTGCAAGAAGTCCTTGCTGTTGTACTTGCGGATACGGCGGAGAGCCTGGTCACGCAACTGACGCACGCGTTCGTGGGAGATATTCATGGATTCGCCCACTTCGCGGAGTGTCTGCGGAGCTTCCTGGTTGATGCCGAAAATGCCGGTGATGACTCGGGCTTCGCGTTCCGGGAGCTGTTCCATGAGGTCACGGGCTAATGCTTCGACGCTCTGGATTTCGGAATCGGCTTCCGGGTTTGATGCGCCACTGTCCGGGAGAACTTCGGCGTAAGTAGCCTTGGAGTCTGCCTTGAGCGGGCTGTCGAACGAAACGCCGCGCTGGCCGATCTGGATCAATTCACGAATTTCTTCGTTGATTTCCTTACCGCGAGACTGTTCGTGCAAAGCCTTGCGCACGCGGAGGTGCTGGTTTGCCGGCAAGCGGATGAGGTTGCCCTGTTCGTTGATAGCGCGAGTAATGTATGCCTTGATCCACCAAACGCCGTAACTGATGAATTTAAGACCACGGGTGTGTTCGAACGATTCGATAGCGCGGACAAGTCCCATAGCGCCTTCGCTGACCAAGTCCGGAAGCGGAATCGGGCAGCCACGGTACTGGATGGCAACCTTGAGCACAAAGCGCATGTTTGCAGAAATCAGTTTTTTACGGGCGATTTTGTCGCCTTCTTTAGCTTTCTGGAAAAGAATCTGTTCTTCTTCGCGGGATAGGGGTGCGGTACGACGGATGTCTTCTAAGTATCTTTTGAGAGTAGTATCGGTAGAATCAATATGCATTTTAAAAACCTTGCCCTTATAATATCGCTTTTTTAAAGCAAGTTGCGTGCCAATTGTGTAAAATTTTCCAATTTTTTTACAAAAAGTCCTTTAAAGGGTGCTTTAGCGGTTTTTTAGACCGTAAATGTCCAATATTTTTGTCGTTGTTTTATAAAAGTGTCGTAAAAATATAACAAATTTTTCAAAAAGTGACAAGTTGAACGTGGCAATCTACTCTAGCCGAATAGAAAATGTAAAGCCCAGTGTTTCATTTTGGAATACACCGTTGACCAATGACTACTGACTAATAACCCACTTCTAACTTCCTACTTCCTACTTCCTACTCTCATTTTTTCATATATTATCCCCGTTATGTCTATTAAAGAGCCCGATCAATCCGTATGGAACCGTTTTTGGCAGCGCAAGAACGACATGGACAAGGTCTATCCGTCTTCGCCGTCTATTATAGAAGCTATTAAGAAGAATTTTAAGCTCGAGGGCCTGAAGGTGCTTGAGGTCGGTGCTGGTACCGGCCGCGACAGTGCCGAACTTGCTCGTTTGGGCGCCGATGTCTATGTGCTCGATTTTGCCGACAATAGCTTGAAAATTGTCAATTCGCTCCGCGAGAGTGAAGGCCTCAAGAATTTGCACTTGGTTCGTGGCGACGCTTTCAAGTCCCCGTTCCCGGACAACACTTTTGACTTGGTGTTCCATCAGGGCTTGGCCGAACATTTCAAGGATTCGCTCCCGCTCTTGCAAGAGAACTTCCGCATCGTCAAGCATGGCGGTTGCTGCCTTTGCGATGTGCCGCAGACCGTCCACCCGTATACGATTATCAAGCATATCCTGATTGCGCTTGACAAGTGGTTTGCCGGTTGGGAAAAGCAGTTTACGATGGGGCAGCTCAAAAAGCTTATGCGTGACGCTGGCTTCGAATGTGTTTATGCTTATGGCGACTGGATGCGTCCGAATCTTTATTACCGCATTTTGCGCGAACTCTGCTTCAAATTCGGTATTGAGCTACCGAAGTATCCGCTGGACGGAACGGCCTACCAGAAAATTAAGGACAAAATTCTGGATAGTCTTCAGTCCGTGCCGGTGATGCACTACACGCAGCTCTGCATCGGTGTTATTGGCCGCAAGCCCTAAGTTTGTGCTAAGGTAGTTGCTTGAAAATCCTCGTCGTAAATTATCGAGATCGCATGCATCCGGCTGCCGGCGGCGCCGAAAAGCATTTGCATCGCATTTTCGGAAAGATTGTAGAAATGGGCCACACGGTGGTCCTGTTTACGACGACATTTCCGGGCGCAAAGGAACGCGAAGTTGTCGATGGAATTCAGGTCATCCGCAAGGGTGGCGATTTGATGTTCCAGCTCACGGTGGCGCTGAATCTGAAAAAGCTCGACCGCGAATTCAATTTTGACGTTGTTGTTGAAGATTTGAACAAGTTACCGGTCTTTGCCCACTGGTTCGTCCGCAAGCCGCTTCTGGTGCAGATGCATCACCTGTGGCGGAAGTCGATTTTTGCGGAGGCCGTTTTCCCGGTGGCGTTTGGCGTCTGGTTCTTTGAGCGGATTATCCCGTTCTTTTACCGCACTCAGAATTTTGTGGTGGTGAGTCCGAGCACCAAGAAGGAGCTTGCTGAAATTGGCGTGGACGAAAGTCGAATCTCCGTGATTTATAACGGGTCGGAAATGCCGTCGGTGACTGTTTCGCTCGCGACAAGTGCCGCGGATTCTTGTGAGAGTGCGACAAACCCTGTGACAAGTGCGGCGAATCCGTATTTCATTTGGCTTTCTCGCGTACATCGTTACAAGGGCATTTGGACGGCGCTTGATGCGTTTGAAAAGTTTTCGACGAAGCACCCTGAAGTTAAACTGTATGTCGTTGGCGATGGCCCGCTTTTGAAAAAGCTCCCGACCTGGATTCAATCGCATGGCCTGGAAGGCAAGGTGGTTTTGACGGGTTTTGTGTCGGCTGCCCGCAAGTATGAACTGCTTTCGTCTTCGCTTGCGCTGTTGCAGACGAGCTACAAGGAAGGCTGGGGCCTTACGGTGATGGAAGCGGCGCAGCTCTGCAAGACGACGATTGCGTCAGATGTGCCGGGACTCTGCGATAGCGTCCGTGACGGCGAGACGGGAATTCTGTTCCCGTCGGGAGATGCGGCCGCGTGTGCATCGGCAATGGAAAAAATTTATGGCGATGCTGAACTCCGCGCAAGTCTTGGCAGGAATGCTAAGCGTTATGCGCTCACGTTTAGCTGGGAAAAGTCTGCCCGCGAAACGTTGGAATTGCTGGAACGTACGATCGAAAGGAGCGTACGAAAATGAAGTTGAATCCGAAGCTCAAGTCGGTAATCGTTTTTTGCTTAAAGCTGGTGGTAACGCTTGTTCCTGCTTACTTTGTTTATCAAAACATTGTGAGTGACCCGGAATGGAGCGTAAATGACCTTTATAAATTGTTCGAGAACAACAGTGTTCTCCCGCTGGTGCTTGCGCTTCTTTGCCTTGCGGTTTCTAACTTTACGGCCTGTTATCAGTGGAAACTCTTGCTTGAAAAACAGGGCGTTCATATGACGTACGGAAAGCTCCTCAAGCTTTATCATGTGGGGCTTTTCTTTAACAACTTTATGCCGGGAAACGTCGGCGGCGATGCCAAGAAAGTTTACGATATCCGTGTGCAGGGCGGTCAAGATACTGTTGGTGCAGGTTTTACGGCTACGGTATTTGATCGTTTGTTCGGTCTTTTCTTTATTACATTGTTTGCGCTTGCGGTCGGTGTGTTGTTCTTTGTACACGATCCTGAACAGCGGGCGTTCATGTGGCCGTCGGTTTGGATTTTTATGGGCTTTTGCGTGATGTTTGCAGGGCTTTTGAGCCGTCGCATTGGCCGCTTCTTTTGCCGCATGGCAGGGAAGGTGTTGCCCGAAAAAATCGAGACACGCTTGTTGCGCATGTTTGAACGTTTCCAGAAGTTCCGCTCCAAGAAACTTTGGGTGAACATCATTTGCCTTTCGACGGTCACTCAGTCGCTTCGCATTTTTGTCCACTTCTTCTGCGGAATTGCGGTTGGCGTGAACCTCTCGATGTCGTGGTATTTCTATTACATTCCGCTTGTCGCCATTGTGAGTGCGCTTCCGATTTCGATTGGCGGTTTTGGTCCGCGTGAATTTTTGGCTCAGTCGCTTTTTGCGCGTGCAGGCGTGCCTGGACTTGAATCGGTTGTGATTCAGTTGCTTGCTTATTTTGTAAGTTTAGTGTTGAGCTTGTTTGGGGCGGTCGCATTTTTGGTGGGGCAGAAGCCCGTGCCGGCCGAACCCGCGAAGAACGCTCAATAGTTTGCTATATCCGTTGCTTATATCCTTTGCTATATGAACCAGCGTTAAAAAGGAACGCTAAAACAGTAGTGTCATCCTGAGCGTAGTCGAAGGATCTAGCTGCTTATATGAAAATATGGATGTAGAAAGTCTTTTGGTCGGGCTGAACTCCGACCAACGTGCAGCGGTACTCCACGATCATGAAAAGAACGGACAACTTTTAATCTTAGCAGGGGCGGGTTCGGGAAAGACTTCGGTCTTGACCAAGCGAATCCAGTACCGGATTATGTCGGGCGTTGTGCCGGAAAAAATTTTGGCGCTCACGTTCACGGCGAAAGCGGCTGCCGAAATGCGGGAACGTGTGCAAAAGCTTTTCCCGAATGCGGGTGTGCGACTCTGCACATTCCACTCGCTTGCGCTGTTTATCCTCAAGTCGAAAGTTCCTGCGGCGTCTTGCCCTGCGTACGAGCTTGTTGGTTTCAAGAAAATGCCGGTCCCGACGGAATTGGCAGACAAGACTTTTATACAGGAACTTGCGAAAGTCGGCGGGCGAAAATTCCGCTTCTCGCGCGAAGAGCTTTTTTCAGATGCTCATCCCGCGAAACTCCTTAAAAAGCTTGAACCTTTACGTCAGCGCGTCCTGGAATCCGGGCAAGTTGTTTTCGAAGACCTCATTTACCAGACGATTAATCTGCTCGAAAATCACGAAGAGGCGCGCGCATATTTCCAAAATCAATGGACCGAGATTCTCGTCGATGAATACCAGGACATCAACCCGTCGCAGTACCGTCTTGTGAAAGCGTTGCTGGGCGATCGCAAGTCGTTGTTTGTTGTGGGCGATGATGACCAGGCCATTTACGGATTCCGTGGGGCGGATATAGGAAACATCAATCGCTTCCGCGATGACTTCAAGGAATGTTCGCTTATCCGCTTGGAATGGAATTACCGCTCGGTCGCGAATATCTTGCATTTTTCGAATCGCATTTTCGAAAACAAGCCCATCCACTTGCGGAAGGTCTTGCGGGCTGGCAACATGAATGGCTCGGGCGGCTCGCCGATTTTCAAGGAAAACCGTGAACCCGAAATCTGGGTGTGCGAAGACCCCGTCGAGGAAATGCAGAAAATTATCACGAGCATCAAGTTGCTCCGCGAAAGCTATGACCTCCAATGGAAAAACTTTGCAATCCTCGTGCGCTATAATAGGCAGCGCCTATACTACGAAGAAGCACTCCGCGATGCCCGCCTCCCGATTGCAGGGACGGTCGTGTCGGAGGCGGGTGACGTGGAGGGGGAGGGCGAAGTCCTTGAAAACGGGATCCATGTCGAGACGGTCCACGCGTCCAAAGGACTCCAGTATGCGGTGGTCTATTATGCGGGGATGTCCGAGGGGCTTACGCCGGGTTCATGCACGGGCACTCGTAAGGAACGACAAAAACAGCTTGATGAGGAACGCCGATTGTTTTACGTCGGGGTCACGCGGGCTGAATCTTTTTTGGTTTTGCTATATTGCAAACGTAGATATTGGAAAGGGCGCCTTACGAAACTCAGACGGTCTCGTTTTTTGCCCAGGGAAAATTCAAAAACAGAGTGTAATATGCCAGTTATGTTATTTAGGATCTATGGAGCAGCAAGAATTTTTGCGTTTATGCTCGAATATATTTTCAAGATTGCATTCATGTACATTTTCCGTCGCAAAGACCTGGATCCATGGCTTGAAGAAAAGGTGCAGGTTTTCTCCCGCTTCTGCATGAAGGTCTTGCGCGTGGACTTGACGATCGAGGATCAGGCGCAACTGGCAAAAGTGGACTGGACACGCCCGGTGTTCGTGATGGGCAACCACCGTTCGTACCTGGATATCCCGCTCGCGTTCCTTGCCTTGCAGCGAACCGTGGGCTTTATTGCCAAGACGCAGTTGCAGCGCATCCCGATTCTGAACTTCTGGATGCACAAGCTCGGTTGCGTCTTTATCGACCGCGAAAAGGGCGGCGGCGCTGCGATTATCCAGAAGGCTATCCAGTCGGGCAAGATGCCGAGACTCTTTGTTTTCCCGGAAGGCACCCGCAGCAAGCGCGATGGCATGGTCGCTTTCAAGAGCGGCTGCTTTAGACTAGCCGTCGAGGCAAACGCTATTATATTACCTATGGTCACTAGAGGTTCCGACTTGCTTTGGGAACACCGCAAGGATTCCAAGCACCATCCGGTCAACATCAAGATTCTCGAACCGATAGATACAGTCGAGTTCAAGAAAACTCACGGCGGCGATGCTATGGACCCGCGCCATGAACTGCTTCCGTATGTCCGTAAAATGATGGAAGAAGCTTATGATCGGCGTCTTTGATTCTGGTTTTGGCGGGCTCACGATCTTGCAGAAGCTTCGCCACACGCTCCCGCAGTACGATTACCTGTATTTGGGCGACAACGCCCGTGCACCGTATGGCTCCCGCAGTTTCGAGACGATTTACCGCTACACGCTCCAGTCGGTGCGTGAACTTTTCCACCGCGGATGCCCGCTGGTGATTCTCGCATGCAATACGGCGTCGGCAAAGGCGCTCCGCAGCATCCAGCAACAGGTGCTCCCGGTCGAATTCCCGGACCGTCGCGTCTTGGGCATTGTCCGCCCGACTGCCGAAGAAATCGGGAACTTCTCGAAGACGGGACACATCGGCATCTTTGCAACCGCGGGGACTGTCTCTTCGAACAGCTACGTCCTTGAAATCAGCCATTTTTTCCCAGACCTGAAGGTGACGCAGCATGCCTGCCCGATGTGGGTGCCGCTCGTGGAATACGGCGAACGCGGGACCGAGGGTGCTCGATTCTTCGTGAAAAAGGACGTGGACCAGTTGCTCGCGGCTGACCCTGAAATCGATACGGTACTTTTGGCTTGCACTCATTACCCGCTTCTTGAAGAAGAAATTCGGGCCGCACTTCCACCGCACGTCCGCTTGGTGGTCCAGGGTGACATCGTCGCCGACAAGACTTTGGACTACCTCAAGCGCCATGTGGACATGGAAAAACGCCTTTCGAAGGGCGGTTCCGTGCATTATTTGACAACTGATACCGCAGAATTCTTCAAAAAAGGCGCTTTTCGCTTTGGAATGGAAGATATTTCGGCGGAGTCGTTGACTTTTTAATAAGTAAATTGTATTTTGATAATTGTTACTGACGAACCGTACTCGGTCCGCTTGTACTCGTTTTAATTTTCGAACTTTAAACTATTTGAGTGGATTTATAAAATGCCGAAAACACAGATCAA
>Ga0310695_10009912_pt1 | contig 14147 bp, 10 predicted proteins | sample RumenRJG_04DNA_FD_203882 | JGI IMG/M metagenome (GOLD analysis project Ga0310695, IMG submission 203882) | Bovine rumen microbial communities from Lethbridge, Alberta, Canada - RJG_04 (v2) (version 2) | ecosystem: Host-associated > Mammals > Digestive system > Stomach > Rumen | place: Canada... | reverse complement strand
TGTTTGTCCTCTTCTACATGACGCTTCAGGTCCTCTATATCTCTGAACGGTTCTTTATACATATTTCAAAAGGATGTCTATCACGTTGCTGTCTTCTGCGTTAATCATATTTTCGATGGCTTGGCGCAGGTTGTCGCTGTTGTTCACTCGGTTGATTGCTTTGTTACGCTTTTTCTTCAACTCGTCTGGACTGATGGCGGGAGTGAAGCCTACAGGTTGTGCCCCCAAACCAGTGGGCTGTTGAGGTGTTTCGGGTACAGGTGTCGGATCTGCTGACTTGATGGTGGACATTCGCCAGTCCTTCAGTTTGTCCTTCACCTCTTCTTCTGTCCACATGCCCACCTCGCTTTCCAAGTGACCATGCAGATATGTGGTGGCAGCCTCTATTTCTTCATCTTTTACATCCACGATTTCTACGCTTTTCATGTAGGACACGAATCCTTTCTGGAAGTTGTTCTCCTGAGGTAAAAGAAGGTTGCCAAAGTCCGTTTTTAGCATGTCGTAACCATTGATGGTTGCCTCCAGCAGCTGCGGGTTCTTCATGCTCTCCGGGTCTGTCACTACCTTCATCAGGTTGTCGATAAACTCCTTCATGTTGCTCATGCAGTCATCTGTATATTTCAGCGACCATAGTGGATATCCTTTTTCCTTTGAATATACATGGAGCACTGCCCAACGGGCATCCTTCAGACTGCTGATGTCGGAATAGCCTTTCAGTTTGTTAAGTCCAAACATCCTGATGAGGCTCTTGCTGACCCGGCCAGCCTCTTTGCTCTCGAAGATGAAATTCAGCTTGTTGCTGCTCTTTCCGCTCTCCCATGCCTTAAAGAGTTCCACTACGTCGTCCACCAAATGCTGGGCAGTACGTTGTTTGCCGTTGGTGTCGAAGATGACGTTGACATATTTCCGCATGGCGAAAGCCACCATAGCCATAGGAGCATAACTCTGGAACAGCCCGAAGGGAGGTTCCGTCAGTCCTATCAACTTCTCGCCCAAATTAAAACTCTGGTTCTTGCTGGTATGTCTGCCGCTAAGCCACTCGTCCACATAGTCACACACCATCTTCAGTGGATGCTTGGGCGAGATGGTATCTTTCCATTGCAGGTTGTCGTCCACACTGTCTTGCAGCAGGAACTCCACATGTCGAGCTGGGCCGCCACAACGGTCCAATATGTCCTGCTTCGTGTTATAGTTCAGCACAGCATCCACCGTAGCCTTTACCGATGCCTTCTTCCAATAGGTCGTGCTACTCTTGGTTCTGATGGATTCTAACGATTCTGGCCCGCTGGTGAATATGGCTGGGGCGATGGCTGCGTTGATTGTGCTCGTCATCTTACTGCCCACGATGGTCATGCTTTCTCCATTCAGATAGAACGTTACGTTGTTGCCTCGCATTTTGTTCACCCACTGCTGAATCATCTCCGAGGCCTGTTTGGTGTATGTCTGGTGCTGCTGCGGCAGATTGTGGCTCTGGGCTACCTGGGCGTTGGCCTGGTATTCTATAAACCGCTCATACTCTTTCGTTCCCATTGCCGTTTCCATTACCATAAAAGCGATTGCCTGATAACGTTCATCGCCGCTGTTCCTTTCTGCAATGTCTTTCAGTTGTATGAGTTCTTGCGTGTCGCGTCCTACCATGATGGCCATGAATGTCTCGTAAGGCTGAGCCATTCGCTTGGCATTCTCTATGCGGTTCATCAAGGTGTATTCGTTCCCCTGTATACTGAAGAACTGAAAACTGAACGGGCGTGCCACCTGCGAGAAGTTTCTCTGGAAGAAGTTCTCTGCCGTGGTGCCAAACTTGATGACTTGGTCGGTATATAGGAAACTGGATGCTTTTAGCTGTTCCTTGATTTTCTGAATCTCATCACCTGGTAGGGCGGTGAACAGGATGGAGAAGTTGCCATTTGGCTGACGCTGAATGATGCTTTTGTCGTTGAAGAAGTCTAGTATTTCTTTCAGCTCTCCTTCCACTTCTGTACCTAAGAATAGGTTTTCGATATTCTTTGTGCTGGGCGTCACGGTGTCACTGTTGGCAATATTGTTCAACGCATTCAGCAGCAGGATGCCTTTGAATACCCTCAGATAGTTCTCGCCTTGACTTTCCACCGAAAGGTGATGACTGTTGTAACGTTCGGTAACGGCACCAAACTTCGTGGCGTCACTCTCGAAGTACTCCTGCACATAGTCCCACAGGTAATCAGCCGTTATGGTTTTGTCCTGATTATATGCCTCCTCGTCCTCCAGGAAGTTCCTCACGGAGTCGCTGGCAATAAACTCAAACACACTGCGACTGCTGCTGCCGGCCTCACGTGCATAATACGTGGCGAGGTTGGCCGTACAGGGATGTAGGGGGAACAGGTTCCTGATGTTTTCCTTGGTCTGTTCGGTGTCTGCACTGGTCGTACTGAACAGGTCAAGCAGTTCCGGGTGAATGCCAAAGAACCGTTCTTGTCGCATTGTGTATAGCGTCTGATTCACGATTTTGAACTTCTTCGACATAATCTTGAATGCCGAGACGGGCTCCATGTTGTAGGTCACATAGTGGTAGCGGCCTTTGGTCTTCTCGCGCTCTTCTTCTTTCAGGGAATTCAATGCCGAGGGATGAGAGATGAATAGAAAATAGGAATCATTCTCTTCGTTCATCATCGCCTCCGATATTTCCTGTAGCTGTACCAAAAGGCGTGTACCGATGGCTGATGTCATGACTTCGGTAAACTCATCCCAAATGATAAGCAGCCCATTATAATTGGTCTTTTCACGAAGTGCATCCTGCACCTCAAAAATCCATTGCTTCAGATTGTTGCTCTGCAGCCGGATATCGTAGCCACCTTTACGCAATGCCTGACGCACATAGTCGAGCACATCGGTGTCTGCTGCCGTCAGGCGCTGCTTCAGCTTATGAACGTCTGGTGCTACACTCGCCAGTTGAGCGTTCTGTTCTATCAGGTTTTCCCAGAATACGGGCTGGCTCTCAATATGCTGCACATACATGTCAAAGTCTGTATGTACAGTCAGCTCTATACCTGCTGCTATCAGAGAACGCTTGATTTCCCGTTGCAACTGTAGTGACAAATCTTCCTCGTGCGCTATGCTCTGCTGACCATACATGTTGACAGGGAAGAGCCGTTTGGTTTGTCGCAGTTGCAACAGCGAGTCACGCAGAATGTCATACTTTGACTTCTGATATTCTTCCTCCACATACTCTCGGATATCATCTACAGGGTCGCACAACAAGTGCTGTATCACCGCTCCGGCGTGTGACTTACCCGTTCCGTATGTTCCTACTATCCATATTGACTTGTGCGTATCGGCATCGTTATTGCGCACCGCACGTATGGCCTTCATCAATATGTCGTTAAACTGGTCGTTGGCAATGAACGTTTTCCATTCACCCTGTCCCTCTTCTTTGATGTTGTATGCTGGACGCATGTTGCGAAGCGTCACTATCTTACTATAAGGCATAGCTATTGTTGTTTGATTTGTTCTTTATGTTCTTGCTTTTATGAAATGCTGAATGATGGCATCTCTCAGCTCGTTTCTTGTCTCTGGGTCTTGTAGCAGTTCCCACAACTCATCGTCTAAGCAGGCATATTCCACGTTTTCACGAAGGAACTTGGCTGAAGGGGTGGTTGACTGTTTAGGAATCTTTGCTGCCGATTTCCATTTCAAATAATAGTAAGGTTCTCTATTTAAATGAAAGAAAGGTTTTAATAAAGGTGTCACTACTTTTTCTGGTTCATACTTTTTTGATATAGAATTGTATGTTTCCAAAAGCTTGCTATTATCGAATGCTATCCTATTTCCTATTATGTCCCCTTTTTCAATTAAGCAGATAATAGACAAAAGCAAATATGGCTTGGCATTAGAAATAATGCCACGCCCATTTCCACGGTGAGTCTCCAACAATACACCTCTATAATATGCAACCTTCAAACCCATTATCCAATAAGAACCTTTAGACAATTAAGAGAATCTATGTCATCACGCAAAGTAATACTCTCAAGTCCCATATTTAGTTCTGCTATCAAAACTCTATTTTGGTCACTATTAAGCGATCTCAGTATTTTCTCAATACTACTCTTTGTAAGTCCGAATTCACGGTATGCGCCTATGTTGTTCTCTGTGCTGAACAAATCTGAAATTCTTAGCGACCGAACGCCCTTGGTTTCAGAGTATTTATATAAGGAGTATGCAAGTGCTTCACGCTCAATAGTATCAAATCCTTTCTTTTGGAATTCATTCTTATTGATTGAGCTAAAAAGCCCCATCTCACCAAGTGGACTCTCTTTTAGGGTCCTAACAAAAGCGTATACAACATTATGCACTGTTGTCTTACTATTATCACTGTAATCGTTAAGCACCAGAGCTTCCATTTCTTGTTGTGTGATGAATTTTCCCCATTCAACTCCAGTATTATACCATGCGGCAATCGGGGAATTATATGATAGATTAATCCAAATAATTTGCCAAACCAAATCTGGATTATCCATATAAGTTTCTGCTAGAAAACTCCCCAATGGTGTTATTTGCTTACCCTTTGTATCACTAATAATTCCTGCTTGATGCAGCCACTTGGCAAAACTTGGCATTTGTTCATTTACATTCAAACCTGCCAGATTCTCAACAAAAAAGGCTTCAGGGTCTGAAAAGAATACTTCAACCCAGCCTTCATTCATACCGAAATTGTTATAACCAATTAGTTTCATTTTATGATCTTTTTTTGTGCCTGTCACTGCTAATGAAGCTGCAGAGATACATCCAAAATCATGGAAATTCAGACACTTATTACAACTTATGCATTTATTCTTGTCTATATGAGCGCTATTGGGAGATATGAGGAGTGCTCCCGTTGGACATTCTACCTCGCATACACCGCAATGAATACAGTATGTCGCTTTGTAAAAAACGCGCTTGATGAGTCCTTGGAGAATAGGATCTGAGTACGTATTCTCAAATAATACCGAGAAAAGGTTATCTTCTTTTTGAGAAATCGTAAATGGGATTAATTTATCCTTGTATTTTAGCTCGCCCGTTTTAGTCCCATCGTTATTATTAAAAATTGTATATTTGCCTATAGCATTAAGCCATGTAAGCAAATTTACTTGTGGATTTTTAATTGTCATTTTGAGATGAGGCTTATTATTTTCTACCACAAGCGACGAAGGGAAGTTCATTCCACGGCCACCGGCCCTACGCTTCCAATTACCTTCTTTGATATAAATGTCTATATCCTTTATGCCAGAATTATGCGTTATTTCTTCAATACGTGATAAAAATGGAGTTAGCTGTTCATGAAACTTCCTATTTGAAATCATGTCGTTCCATTCTGAAGAGAATGGGCAAATAAGACAACCTACTCTTGTCATACCATAACGGTAAGCAGGATTAATTGGAAGGTTGTGTAGCCATAAATAGAAAAATACTTCAATTGAAGACCAACTCAGAATAGGACTTGCATTGATAACCGTATCGTGTTTTACCCCCTTTCCTATTCTGTTATAGTTAGACCTTCGTACACTCTCTTCAGACCTTACCCCATCGAATGTAAGAACTTTGGCCTGCTTGTTGCTTCCATCAATTTTCAAAGAACGATAAAGAGGACCTGTTTTCATAACGGAACAACACCACCTATGAGTATCACTCGGTGTTCCTATCTTATCCCAATAGTTCAACACGCTTTCATGGTTTCGAGCCATTGAAAACTTCAAGTCGGGAAACAGCTTGTGGTAATGCTCTTGAACCTGCTCGTAGAGTTGCAAAGAGGGAGGCAGTTCGTAGCCGGTATCGCTATAGATGACTTCAAACTCGGTACTAGGAATGGCTCGTGTGCAGAGGTCAAGTACCACCTGACTGTCCTTGCCGCCAGAGAAAGAGGCCAGAAACTTATCTATCTTCGTGGTATGGAACACCTTTTTCCCTTGCTCCTCAGCAGTATTGAGTGGCATAATCTCAAAGCTGTCGCAATCTTCCTTCACGATGGCCATCTTCTGCTTGGTCTTCTTCTCCATGCGCTTAGCCAGAGCCTCATAGTCCATCTGGTTGGCAGCGACTCGCTCCACACTCTTTCTTGCTCCGGCATACTGGCTGAACGTCTCACGGATGAACTCAATGGCTTCACTCTCCAAGAGGAACATAAAGTCGTGATTCTTTGCCAGCATCTTCTTCACGTCCACCGGCTTCAGCCTCATCTTCTCCCGTCCAGGCTGAAACACCACCGTAGCGGCATCATATATATTGGCACCCTTGGCCTCGAACATCAGTTCACCCCAATACCAATACTGCTTGTGGACAGCCCAAAGCAACGGCTTCTCGGAGTGAGGATACTCCCAGCCCAGTTCATTCAACTTCAGCAAATCAAGTTCTTCGAAGAACACAGGACGAGGCGACACGCCCAGCGTGCCCTCAACAATCCGAGAGTGCAACAACACTCCGCCCGTCTCTTTGTCCCACGTTATCTTATACCTAGTTTATTCTTCATTTTTATCAAGTTCCTCAAATCTGACGAGATCATTAAGTTCCACGTCCAGAAGTCTCGTTATCTTCATCAGCGATTCCAACGGCGGTTGTGAAGAGTTGGTGCACCACTTCGACACGGTGGTCGGATTGACCCCCATCTGTTCTGCAAGCCACTTGTTAGTACGTTTCTTCTCGAACAAGACCAGCTTTATCCGGTTAATCTCTCCCATACGATATATGTCTAACATACAAAAGTAATGAAAAACTTTCAATTTCTACCGCTCTCTTTTAAAATCATGGGCAAGCACCTCTTTTTTATGCTTTTTTATGTGTTTCTGTATGCCAGAGTGAATATGAAGCCACATCTTTTTATATTGAGTGGCATGATTGTACATCAATCTCTTTGTCATTGTAGAGATGGATACTGAGGACGACTCTGTCCCACTTATTCGGCAAGCATAGCAACGAAAAGAACCTCCTTCGCAAACAACGAAAGTGGTCAATAATGCATCATAGAAACTCTATGATACTTCATGGCAGAAAAGGGGAGACTGAAACAAAATGTTTACACAGACCTGCATTTATGCCAATTCAATCGGCATGAATTATATTCTAACATAGCAAAACTCATAAAAAAGCATAAAAATGAAGGGGCTAATGCTAGTTAAGACGAATTTCTTTCGTAAAAATGATTTATTTTCACTACCTTTGTACCATAAAACCGAATGACATGGAAGATATAAATCGTATTAAAGTTGTATTGGTAGAGAAGAAGCGCACCAACAAATGGCTTGCGGAGCAAATGGGGGTCAAACCCTCCACCGTTTCTAAATGGTGTACGAACTCCTCTCAGCCAGATGTTGCAAGCCTATTAAGGATTGCAGATTTATTGGAAGTTGACATAAAAGAATTGATAGTACGAGAGTATAAGTCTTTTATTGAAAAGGCAAACTCTGTTATTAGCCTATATTGATAAGACTGACACAGCAATAATGAATAAACAAATGCAGGAACAAAATAAATATACAATTCCAAATTTGCCACTGCCTTATGACTTGGAAACTAAGGAAGTTCTTAAACAGCTGAACAGGGCAAATCGCAAGTTGGCAGAGTTGAAGGGGGTAGCTCAAACTATACCTAATGAGCGCATTCTAATCAGTAGTCTGACCTTACAAGAAGCCAAAGATAGCTCAGCCGTTGAAAATATCGTGACTACGCAAGATGACTTGTACCGTGCAGGGCTTGACTTTAGTCATCAATTTATCAATGCTGCAACCAAAGAGGTATTATTCTACCGTGAAGCCATTAACGAGGGTTTCCGAATGGTACGTAACAAGTCAATCCTTACCCTCAATGATATTAAGCATGTCCAGCAGATATTAGAGCAAAACTCTGCTGGATTTCGCACTACACCAGGGACACAACTGAAGCGCGAAAATGATGGTGTAGTCATTTATACGCCTCCTCAGGATGGATTGGCTATAGTAAAATATATGTCAAATCTGGAGCAATTTATAAACGATGAGCAAATGAGCCAATTGGATCCTCTAATAAAAATGGCGATAATTCATCACCAATTTGAGAGCATCCATCCATTTTATGATGGCAATGGTCGTACAGGTCGAATCATAAACATTCTTTATCTCGTAATTACAGGTTTGCTAGATTTGCCCATTCTCTATCTCAGTCGTTATGTTACTCATAACAAGGGTGAATACTATCGTCTAATACAGGCGATAAGGGACAAAAATACCGATAACGCCACGGAATGGGAAGCTTGGATTCTTTTTATGCTTAAAGGAGTTGAGAAAACAGCAGATGACACAATTTCATTGGTTAAGAATATTGGTCTCTTGATGGCTGATTACAAAAATATCATACGGCCAGATTTTGGCAGTAAGTATAATCATGAACTTCTCAATGGGTTGTTCTATCATCCTTATACAAAGATTGACCATGTTGTAGCCAACATGCAAATATCGCGACAAACAGCCTCGAAATATCTGGACCGGATAGTGTCACTGGGGTTGCTGCAAAAAGAAAAGATGGGTAAGGAAAACTACTATATTAACACTCGTCTGATGAATCTCTTTATCGAGTTTGGGAAACATGAACCAACAGAACCTTCAGAAATCATAGAGTCGGTTCATGTTAAAGAATCCCTTAAACTTTAACTCATCGATGATGTCACGTTAAAAAAATGCCATTTCTTTAACATGAGGATCAGAACAAGTTAAGTTTTAACACAAAACCGAACATACAGAATATTAGAAAGAATAGATAGTTATGCCAGTTGACAAGCAAGTACTACTACGATACCAAGTCCTGAATAAATGCTTCAGGAACAGATATAGGGAATCTTCAAATTTTGGTATTGCCATATTCCTATTATTTTTCTTGTGACAGAAGGTATTGTTTATATTCCCTCACAAACAACTCCCGTATATCCACCTCCAACAAATCTGCTATTTTGAGGATTGTGTCGCATCTGACAGAAGTGTTTAGGGCAACGCAAATACAATAGGCAAACAGGGAAAATGATGATTTGTGATAAAAAAGTGTGACATTATCGCAAAAAACAGGATTTGTTAATTTTGTTTTATAAAAAATGCCTATCTTTGCAAACCAAACTTTATAAAATAGTGCAATTCCTATAAAATACAATTTATATGAGTATCAGTAAAGATGTCATCAAACAATGCCTAATCAGTAAGCAACGTGAGGTGGATGAGGCGGTGATAGTAAATCGTCCCGTTGAATTCGAAGAGAACGGCAACTATGTGATAGTTGGGGTGAGACATGCGGGTAAGTCGTATCTGCTGTATCAGCGCGTACGTCAGTTGCAGGCTGCCGGAAAGGGATGGGACGAGATTCTGTTTGTGGACTTTGAGGATGAACGTCTGGCGGAATTCCAGACGGAGGACTTCAACAGCTTGCTGGAGGCCCATCTGGAACTGTATGGCAAGAGGCCGGTGGTGTTCCTGGACGAGGTACAGAACATTCCTCACTGGGATAAGTTTGTGCGCCGACTGGCTGATGCTAAATACCGTGTTTATGTGACGGGCAGCAATGCGAAGATGTTGAGCAAGGAGGTGGCAACTACGCTGGGCGGACGGTTCTTTATCTATGATGCGTACCCATATTCATTCAAAGAGTATCTGGCAGCGCAACAGGTAGAGCTGAAAGAGCATTGGGAGTATGACACGATTCAGAGAAGCGAGGTGAAGCGAAATCTGAATGAGTACCTCTATTACGGAGGTCTGCCAGAAATCCTGTCGTTCAAGAACAAAAGGGCTATGCTTTCGAGTTTGTACCAGAAGATTTACCTTGGTGACATCTGTGCGCGAAACAACATTAAGAACGACAGGGTGCTGAACATCCTGATCAAGAAAATGGCAGAGAGTGTGAAGCAACCGCTGTCGTATAACAGGCTGAAGAACGTTATAGTAGCAACGGGGGCGCCCATTAGTGTGCCAACTACGATAGACTATGTGGATTACGCCTCTGACAGTTGGCTGATACTGCCTATGGAGAACGAGGTAGGGAAGCTGACGGAGAAGGAAATGCAGAAGAAATACTATTTCGTTGACAATGGGCTGCTGAATCTGTTCTTGATGAACTCAGAGACTTCGCTGCTGGAGAACATGGTGGCGGTGGAACTGTGCAGGCGGTTTGGCAAAAAGAATGTGTTTTTCCTGAACGCTGAGAAGGAGATAGACTTCATAGTACCTGATGAGAAGTTGGCCATACAGGTGTCCTACAGCATCAAGGATGAGCCAACCTACAACAGGGAGGTGCCACCATTAGCGAAGTATGCCAAAGCGCACGAGGACTGGAAGTGCCTGCTGATTACGTATGATGAGGAGGGCACGGAGAAAGGAATTTCCGTGGTGCCGGTGTGGAAGTGGCTGATGGAGGTGTGATTTCTGAGGAAGGACGGAATTAAGAATCTCGGATAGACGGAAGTACGGAACACACTTCATGGGAGTTACGGAATTACAGATTAACGGATCTACAGACTTTTATGGAAAATAAGATATGGCTTCTAAAACCAGATATTTGAGATAATGCTCCTTGTTTTCGCTATCATCTTTGCGAAAACATTTCTTGAACTCACAAATAATCTCTCTACGTTTCAGAAGGTTACGAAGGGGCACTTTTGCTCCAAAAAGGTCACTTGAAGGTCACCAGTAAAAGATAAAGCACCTACAAAATCTTTGTAAGTGCTTGATTTTTAGTGTGGACCAGCCAGGGCTTGAACCTGGGACCTCCAGATTATGAGTCTGTTGCTCTAACCAACTGAGCTACAAGTCCTGCATTTTGATTGGCAAAATGCCTGTTTTTCTTTTTGCGAGTGCAAAGTTAATGGTTTTGTCTTTGCTAAACAAATTATTGCGCATTTTTTTGCGTTTTTTGTTAATCAAACGCACTTAATGGCACTTTTGCCAAGTATATTGCCGCTTTTTTACCTTGATGACATGAATAATAACTAATCCACAATTTGTCACCCTCTATCAGCAGTCCAGGATAACTGCTGTCACCATGACTCGGAAGTACTGCCACTTCTTCCAGTTTTCCTTTTAGGTTGCCTTTGTATAGTGCCGTTTTGCACTGAGGCAGATGGTAACTGCGCGTCGCAACAAGCAATTTGTTGTTATGTACCAAGAAGTCCTGTCCTCCTAACCGCATTTCCATCGGCGACCATTCCCATTGCGTATATGGTGCAGAGGCCGTACCCCAATAGCCCTTACAGTCGGCTGCATCACGTCTTACCATCAGTGACATGCGTCCATCAGGCAAAAACCGTACAGTGGTTTCGTTAGGGGAATCAGATACAGACAGATTACACACAAGACTGAAATGTATTCCGTCCGTAGTAGAATAAAGTCGCAGAAATGATTTATTATTTTCATCAGAGCCATAATCCACCGCATAGCCCGTCCCTTCGTGCCATGTGACACGCCACAGCCAATCACGCTTGTGGATATATCCGTCTGTAAACTGAATCGGCTGAGGCTCACTATAGTGTATTCCGTCAGTACTGAAACAAACTTGCGGTTCCATACCAACAAGTTTTTTGTTTTGATATATACTCCCGCCAAAAATCACCATAACGCGTCCATCAGGCATAACAGACATCTTGGGGTCCCGCAAGTCATAGCCTTTCTTGCTGCCCAGATATACAGATTTCCATTTTTTACCATTGCGCGAGGCGATTATACGTACTTTCCCTTCAGCTTTTCCTTTTTCATCAAAAATATGGCTCACTCCTTCGCGAAAAGAACAGAGATAGTTTCCTTTGTGCTTAATTATTGAAGTGAATGCGCAGTATGTATCGGCATCACCCCAGATTTTATTACATTCTACAGTATAGCTTTGACTGTTCGCCTTTTGACTAAATGGCAACAGACACAATAGTATCAAAAATACCTTTTGATTTGTTTTGTTCAGCATCATATCGTTTTTTCAAAGGTTTATTTTCAAGAAGTTTATAAGTTGTGCACTTATTTCTTGTGCCACTTTCACATTCATCGTCCGAAATCCATGATTCTCTCCTTCAACAGGATGCACCTCGATTTCCTTATTATTTTTTCTCATAGCGTTTTCGAGCCTTGTTGTGTGTTTGTATGGAACAATCATGTCTTTTGTACCATGAAAGACTATCGTTGGCACCGCATCTCTCACATAAGTCATTGGTGAATACAACAAGCATTCCCTTGTGCGTCTGATGGGATGGAATGCACTTTCACCCGTAAAGGACCACAATAAAGTGCTTCTCATCTTGAAAACACTCTTTTTCATCAGCAGGGACGCGAATGAGACAGCCGCAGACGGCAATCTTGACTGTAGAATATTACTAAGGTCTGTCGGTCCGTAGATATCTACGACACATTTTACCTTTGAATCGTAATTTCGAAGCACAGCATCTCCCATAGCGATTCCGTCAGGAGAATAGGCTGTCATCAAAGCCAAGTGAGCACCGGCAGAAGAGCCCATAACAGCAACACGATTGGCATCCAATTTGTATTTTTCCGCATTAGCCTTCACCCATTTCACAGCATCTTTACAATCTGCCAAAGGTTCGGGATAGATGACTGTAATGGAGTCGTTTACTAATCTGTAATTGATGCTGACAACAGCATAGCCATTCTTCAACAAATCCGTGAGCATTGCACGGGCCCAGACAGATTTTGTCGGTTCATCCTTAGATCCATGCATCCATGAACCGCCGTGAATATAAACAACCACAGGCAACTTGCCTGTCGCATTTATATTAGGTATATAGATGTCTAAACATTGATTTCCCTGACGCGATGTTTTGTAAACAATATCTTCTATGAGTTTACCCTCAGCAGGCATGATTGTTTTCAGGTCGCCTTTTTCCGCCATACATATCGCGCTGCAAGCGACGCAAGCTATCAACGTCAGTATAATCCGCACACATGCCATAAGGACAGCGTCTTATACGTATTCCTGCCAGCTCTTAATTTGAATCTGATCTACATCCATCTCACAGATGGCATTGATATACGCATTTGCCAAACGGGCATTGGTTATCAGCGGGATGTTGTGGTCTATCGCAGCACGACGAATATGATAACCGTTCGTCAGCTCGCGCGTGGTACGATTTTTCGGGATATTGACGATCAAGCCAAAACGATGTGAAGCAATCATGTCCATAACATTTTCAGCATGGCTATTCTTGTCATCTGGCCAAGATACCGGTGTAGCCTTTACACCATTTTCGTTAAGGAACTTAGCCGTTCCTTCCGTACCATATATTGTATAACCCTTCTCCTGGAACTTCTTCACGCTGTCCAGTAATGTTACTTTTTCTTTGACGTCACCACTGCTAATTAATATTCCTTGATCTTTACCTGGGACCTTGTAACCTGTTGCTATCATCGCATTCAGCAATGCCTCGTTGAAGTCATCACCCAGACAGCCCACTTCTCCTGTTGAACTCATATCAACACCAAGTATCGGGTCAGCGTTTTGCAGACGCGCAAAACTAAACTGGCTGGCTTTGACACCAATCCAATCTATATCAAATTCACGTTTGTCAGGCTTGTCATACGGCGCATCAAGCATAATACGTGTCGCGGTGTCAATCAAATTGCGCTTTAACACCTTGCTGACAAAGGGGAACGAACGACTGGCACGCAGGTTACACTCAATAACCTTAATAGTACGACCCTTTGCAAGATATTGTATGTTGAACGGTCCCGTAATTTGCAATTCTTTGGCAATAGCACGGCTTATTTTCTTTATTTGACGTACCACACTGAAACTGATGTCTTGTGCAGGGAAGGTCATCGTGGCATCGCCTGAATGCACTCCGGCAAACTCAATATGCTCACTAATGCCGTACTCTACCACCTCTCCGTTCTTGGCCACAGCGTCAAATTCAATTTCGTTGGTTTCCGTCATAAACTTTGAGATCACCACAGGATATTCCTTGCTAATCTCAGAAGCCATTTCAAGGAAGCGTTTCAGTTCGTTGTCGTTATAGCATACGTTCATCGCCGCACCTGAAAGCACATACGAGGGACGCACCAGAACTGGATAGCCGACTTTATCTATAAATTTCTTGACGTCATCCATTGAGGTCAATGCGCTCCATTCCGGTTGGTCAATACCTAAAGAGTCAAGCATAGCCGAGAATTTGTTTCTGTTCTCCGCTCTGT
>Ga0310695_10009911_pt1 | contig 14148 bp, 12 predicted proteins | sample RumenRJG_04DNA_FD_203882 | JGI IMG/M metagenome (GOLD analysis project Ga0310695, IMG submission 203882) | Bovine rumen microbial communities from Lethbridge, Alberta, Canada - RJG_04 (v2) (version 2) | ecosystem: Host-associated > Mammals > Digestive system > Stomach > Rumen | place: Canada... | reverse complement strand
AAACAAAACCCTGCCGGCAGGGTATGTCGCCAAGCAAGTAGACGGCGTCTATACCGTGGTGCGCAACCAATAATCATTCGCAACGGCAATCGCCGCCGTGTGGCGGCGCACAATCGAGGCCTGTCGGGCAACCCCCGACGGGCCTTTTTTGTGTTGGCGGGGCGGCCGTGGCGCAACTGCGCCTTGCAATCCGTGGCGCGGTGGTGTATACTATTGGTATGAAAGACGTACGTACGATATTGGTAACGGGCGGCGTGGGCTTTATTGGCAGCAATTTTGTGCGCTACCTATTGCAAAACTACCCCGATATGCGGGTGGTGGCGGTGGATTGCCTGACCTATGCCGCGCATTTGGAGTCGGTGCGCGATGCGCTTGGCTGCTCGCGCTTTGTGTTGGAGCGGGTGGACATCACCGACGCCGTGGCCATAGAGCGCGTTTTTGCCGACTATGCGCCCCAAGTCGTGGTCAATTTTGCGGCGGAGAGCCACGTGGATAGGTCTATCGAGCACCCCGACCTGTTTGTCAAAACCAACGTGTCGGGCACGGGCGTTTTGCTGTCGGCCGCTTGTCGTCACGGGGTGCGGCGCTACCACCAGATATCTACCGACGAGGTGTACGGCGATCTGCCCCTCGACTCCGACGACCGCTTTGGCGAAACGTCGCCTTTGCGCCCGTCTTCGCCCTATGCGGCCTCTAAGGCGGCGGCGGATCTATTGACGCTGTCCTACCACCGCACCTACGGTTTGCCCGTGAGCATTACGCGCGCTTCCAACAACTATGGGCCGTGCCAATATCCCGAAAAATTGATACCTTTGTGCATTTTGCACGCCTTGGCGGGCGAGCCGATACCCGTCTATGGCGACGGGCGCAACGTGCGCGATTGGCTGTGGGTAGAAGACCATTGCCGCGCGGTGGACTTGGTGCTGCAAAAGGGCACGGCGGGCGAAGTCTACAACGTGGGCGGCGACTCGGAGCGCGACAACCTCGCTGTCGTGCGCTCGGTGCTACGCGCGCTGGGGCGGACGGACGACCTTATTCGGCACGTTGCCGACCGCAAGGGGCACGATCGCCGCTACGGCTTGGACAGCGGCAAATTGCACGCCTTGGGGTGGCGCCCCACGGTGGGGTTTGACCAAGGCCTTGCCAATACCGTGCGCTGGTATTTGCAAAATCGGCAATGGTGGCAAAGTTTGCCTGCCGATAGATAAAAATATGGGCTGTCGACGACAGCCCTTTCTTTTTACCTATATAGGCCTCGTATTATAGGCCTCGAATGCCCACCTTTTGGACGTAGGGCGCCGCCGCTTGTTGCATTTGGCGCATCGTGGCCTCGTCTACGCCCTGCAAGCCTTGTTGCAGGTTGCCGCCACGGTCGGCAAAGCATTGCAAATAGTAGCGCTTGGCGCCTTGTATGCGCCTCGCTATCTCGGCTATGCCGTCTACCGTGTGGTGGCCCGCCACCACCGTGGTGCGAAATTCATAATCGCATCGTCCCCCCAGCAGTATGCCGATAGAGCGATCGAGCGCGGCTTGGTCTACCGCTACGCCCGCCGTCTTGGGGTACAAGTCGGGCGTGTTTTTCACATCCATGGCCACGTAGTCCAGCATGCCCGCCTCTATGAGCCTTTCGAGCATGGTGGGGTTGGTGCCGTTGGTGTCCAGCTTGACGCGGTAGCCCACCTCGCGTATTTTGTGTATGAGCAGGGGCAGGTCGCGGTGCAAAGTGGGTTCACCGCCCGTGATGCATACGGCGTCCACCAAGTTGCGCCGCGTGGTAAGGTACTCAAACAACGCCTCTTCGGGCAACGTTTCGCAGTCGGCTACGCCCGTTACCAAGGCCGCGTTGTGGCAAAACGGGCAGCGGAAGTTGCAGCCGCCCGTAAAGACGGTGCAGGCTACGTAGCCGTCATAGTCTACCAAAGAGTACTTTTCCATGCCGTATAGTTTCATATTCACCTCTTGCAAAAATAGTGGGGGTATAGTACAATTATACATATTTGCGTGGCGCTTGGCAAGGGTGCCGAGGAGGTAGGTATGCAAGATTTTCCCGCATTTGCCCGCATGGCCGGGTTTGGCGAGGAGGAGTGGCGGCTGGCGCTGTCCGTGTGGCAGGCGCGGTCGCTTCGGGTCCCCTCGGGCGAGGCATTTGTGCGCCAAGGGCAACCTGTGCGCGATATCTACGTTTTGCTGGGGGGCATGGTGCACGTGCTGGTGGACGACTATTGGGGCAATCGCTCGGTGCTGTCGGTGGTGGAGGAGGGGCGCATATTCGGCGCCGCCTACGCCTTTGCGGGGGTGGAAGTCTACCCCATATCCGCTTTGGCGGTGGGGGACGCCATCGTGGTGGCGGTGCCGGTGGCGGCGTTTTTGGCCTCGGCAGATACGCACCCAATGTTGTACGCCAAGGCGCAGTCCGCCTTTTTGCACGCGCTGGCCGAGCGGTCGGTTTCGCTGATACACACCATCGAACAAGTCAAACAGCGCACCTTGCGCCAAAAGATATTGGCGTACCTCAGCTATTGTGGCGCATTGGCGCAAAGCACCCTCTTTACGGTGCCCCTCAACCGACAGCAAATGGCCGACTATTTGGCCGCCGATCGCGCCAGTCTTTGTCGCGAATTGGCCAGGCTCCGCGACGAGGGGCTTATCGCCTATCACAAGAACGAGTTTAGGCTCTATTTGCGCAAAGAGCCTTGACATTGCCGCCGAAATCCTCTACAATTAAGGTATCAAAAACAACCAAAAAAGGAGATATAGTTATGAAGAAATGGAGATGTACCGTTTGTGGTGAAATCGTCGAGTCCGATACTCGTCCCGAGCAATGCCCCCGTTGCAAAGTGCCCGGTGAAAAATTCGTCGAGGTAGTGGAAGAAGAGCTTTCTTGGGCCGCCGAGCACGTGTTGGGCGTGGCCAAGGGTGTGGATAAAGAGATCGTAGACGGTCTGCGCGCCAATTTCGAGGGCGAATGCAGCGAGGTGGGTATGTATTTGGCCATGGCCAGAGTCGCCTACCGCGAGGGTTACCCCGAGATCGGCGCCTATTGGGAGAAGGCCGCCTTCGAAGAGGCTGAGCACGCCAGCAAATTTGCCGAGATGTTGGGCGAAGTGTTGACCGACAGCACCAAAAAGAATTTGGAGATGCGCATCGCCGCCGAGAACGGCGCCACCGCCGGCAAGACCGCTTTGGCCAAACGCGCCAAAGAGTTGGGCTTGGACGCCATTCACGACACCGTGCACGAGATGGCCCGCGACGAGGCCCGCCACGGCAAGGCGTTCAAGGGGCTTTTGGATAGGTATTTCAAATAAGCAACAAACCAACACAAAAACAGGGACTCGGTCGAGTCCCTGTTTTTCGTTGTTGAAATCCAATTATTATTCTTTCGCAATATCCCCATTGGTGCAGTGGATGGTGTAGTTGTCTGTGCCTTCGTCCCAACCATCCACTTTTTGAATTCTTTCCCATTGCTCCATGATGCCTTGATAATAGATATCTGTCAAATTGCAACAATCCTGAATTGTAATCTCTTCTAAACTAGACGGAAGATTGATTTCGGTCAAGGCAGAACAGCTATAAACACTGCACCGAGTTGTATTAGGTATAAGGTTAATGGTGGTTAGGCGCGCACAGTTTCCCACGTCTGCCACCGGCACTGCAAAGTTTATGGTTTCCAAGTTCGCACTATCCCAAACGGCAAGGAAGCCGTATACGGTGACAGAAGATGCGTTGCATTGCATGGCACCATCTAAAGTATATACCATTGCCCCGGCAAAGACGCTGGGAACATAGATTTCATCGTCATCGGTATTGCACCGTCTAAAAATAGCTATCGCGGTTTGATCGGTTACGTCGCCATCAAATATAGCGGAAAAAACCTCTACATAAAAACTGCCAAAGATCTTGCCAAGATTGCCGAGAGTTGTAATATTGTATTCAAGCCCCGCTGTGGCTTCGTGCTCGCCGCACACTGTGCACACGTGGTCGTCACCATAGACGTGCTGCTTGGTGGGGTCATTGGGGATATAGGCTATTTCTTGCTTTTGACATACACTACAGGTATGTGCTTTATAACCAACGCCGCAACCGCCCTCTTTGATTATCTGCCACCCGCCAAACGTATGCGACAGAGCCTCGATGTCTTCCTCTATCGTCTTTGCGCACACCGTGCAGACGCGCTCTCTGTGGCCGGGCTCGGTGCAGGTTGCCTCTTTGGTGACAATCCACTCGCCTTGATGTCCTTTTGCCAACAGCGTTTCGTACTGCATTTGATCACAAACGGTGCACAAACGATAGCGCGTGCCCGTGGCGGTGCAAGTGGGTTCGCAGGCCATTAGCCACTCGCCTTGGTGGCCCGTCGAGGCCACCGTACGCGTTTCGGTTTCGCCACAAGCGCAGGTACGCGTTTCCTTACCATCGGTGGTGCAGGTGGCGGGTTTTGTGGTCGCCCATTCGCCAAAGGCGTGCACGTGATCTTCCACCACACCGTTGGGCGTGTCGTCGGTGGGCTTGTCCCCGCACGCCGCCAGCACCAAGCACGCGCAAAGCACGACTGCGATCGTTAGCACCAATAGCATTGTTTTTCTCATTCTCTCTACCTCCACAAAAAAAGTGCGTCCCGTGAGACGCACCTAAAAATGCACCTCACAGATTATTTGCGGACAACCTGCCAACAAGGGAAATAGAGAGTGCACTTTTACAAAGTTGCACCCTTGCTGGCAAAGTATTTAGTTGTCCGCACGTTAATTATGCCATAAACGACGACGAGATGTCAATATTTATGGTAGATTGTACTTTATTTATAATGGAAAACTATATGGAAAAACATATCAAAACGGCTTACAAACAAATGATTTCGCGTTGTTATAAAGGAAAGCGCTGTCAAATTTGACAATGCTTGGAATGAAAATGGAAGATAATCTTGGACGATGATGTCAAATTTGACAATGCCATTTTTGTTGTCGAACCTTGAAAACCACATAAAAACAGGGTGGAACCACCTGTTTTCAGGTCATTTTAATAAGAAATTGACCGGAAAACCCATTCAAAACGTCAAATTCGTCTGGACGCCATTCACGACACCGTGCACGAGATGGCCCGCGATGAAGCCCGCCACGGCAAGGCCTTCCAAGGCTTGCTCGAGCGCTATTTCAAATAATATTTGCCCTGTACGCAAGGCGGCGAAAGGCGCGGCCGAGCGCGTCTCGCCGCTTTTTTTTGCGCTGTTATGTCGGGGGTGACGATAGCGGCGTTGCAAAAAATGTACCGTTTTACCCAAATAGGCTATCTTTCGCCCGCCTTTTGTGGTATAATCAACCTATGGCAAAATTGCCACAAGTAGAAAGAATAGACAAAAAGGAGATTTGAATATGAAAAAGACTGTATCTTTATTGTTGGTAGTGGCGGTGCTTTCTACCGTCGTCGCAATGTGTTTTGCGGGTTGCAACCTCTTCAAGAGCATCACCCTCGACGAGGCCAAGGCCAACTTGGAGGGCGCCGGCTACGAGGTAACCGTGATGACGGGCGAAGAATTCGTCAATTCCGACAACGAGACCTATACCATCACTGCCGCCGAGTTGGAGCACTATCTCTATGCCGTCAAGGGCGATGACGTGATCCGTATGTATTTCTTCGTTTCCGTCGACGCGGCTTCCGACAACTACGACTTTATGTCCGACAGCAAATTGTTGGGCGGTCAAAGCAACTCGGTGGTCTACTTCGCCACCAAGCAAGCGCGCAAAGACGCCCAAGTGTGATCGGTGTTGCGCAAAAACAGAGGCTCGGCTCGTCCGAGCCTCTTTTTTTTGCGCTGTTTGGGTGGGAATCGCCGAAAGGGGGCTTGCCACGGGCGATCCAAGCGGTATAATAGAAGGGTAAGGCGGCAATTCGCCGTGCGGCAAAAGGAGAGTGGCACAATGGAGCAAAGAGAAAAGGCGACCCAAATGGCGGCGGGGCAAACACCGCAAACGGTAGACGCGGCGGCGCGGCAAGACGCAGTCAAGCAAGAGGCGTTGCAATTCCGCGCTCCGTTTGCCGCCGATTATATATGGATCAAAGAGGACGGCGTGGCCGTGTGGGCGGCTTTTTCCAAGGATATTACGTTGAACCAAGACCAAAGCGAGGCCGTGCTGGATATAGCCTGCGACACCCACTATTGGCTATGGATCAACGGCGAGGAGATCGTGTGGGAAGGCTCGCTCAAGCGCGGCGTAACGCCTCGGGACGGCTATTACGACCACGTCGTCGTGCGACGCAAGTTCAAGGCGGGGTCAAACAACGTGTCCATTTTGGTGCGGCATCTGGGCGACAACGGGTTTTCGCACAAGGACGCGGGGTGCGGCGGCTTGGTGGTGGAGGGCACCGTCGGCGACGTACCCTTGCTTAGCGACGGCACCTGGAAAGCCAAACGGTTCGGCTACGGGTATTCGGCTTGGAAGTTTTGGAACCATCTCAATTTTCGCTTGTCCGAGCGCGGCAGCGAGGTGGACGGCAGAGCCTACGACGAGTTTTGGTTGGGGCAGTCCGCCCGTGATTGGCCCAACGCCGTGGTGCTCGACCGCGCCAAGGCGGCCGCCGCTTTCGGTCGCAGCTATCGCAACCCTTTGCCGCCCAAGGTAGCGGCGGAGCCCGTCTATTGGGACGTGGGCAGTCGCGCTCGGCGCAGGTATACCTTCGACTTGCCCGTCAATACGCAGTTTTGTCCCGTTTTTGTGTTGGACGCAGACAAAGCGGGGCGCAAGATCACCTATTACACCGAGAATAGGTGGCTCAATTACAAAAACACCTATTCCACCCGCAAAGGCCAAAACCGCTTTTTGGATTTCGCCTGGATCAACGGCGACAAGTTGAAGGTGCGCTTAGGCCGTGGCATTCGGCTGGTATCGGCGGGCTACCGCGCCACGGGGTACGGCGCCGACGCCGTGTCGGCATTCGACAGCGAGGACGAGGCGCTCAACGTATTGTGGCAAAAGGCGGCCAACACCTTGGCGGTGACGATGCGCGATTCCTATATGGATTGCCCCGACCGCGAGCGAGCCCAATGGATAGGAGACGCCGTCATCGAGAGCGATATGAGTTTCTATTGTTTGCGCCCCGAGAGCGCGGCATTGTTTCGCAAAGCCATCGTCGCCACCTACGGCTGGTTGCACCAAGACGGCGTGATACAGACCGTGGTGCCCAACGGGCTCAAAGCCTACGAGTTGCCCGTGCAAAACTTGGCGTTTTTGGTGGGGTGCGTCAACTATATAGAATACTCGGGCGACCATAGCGTGTGGCCTATGGTGCTCACTATGGCGCAAGGCTATTTGCCGCTGTGGCAAATGAAAGACGGCTTGGTCGTACACCGCAAAGGCTCGTGGGATTGGGGCGATTGGGGCGGCAAAATAGACGTCCCCGCGCTGGAGAACGCTTGGTACTATTATGCAATGGCACGCTTGCTGCGCTACGTCCCCCACGGTAGCGAATTCGCGGCCTTTTGCCACCAACGTATGCGCCAAATAGCCGCCGCCTATGCCGCCTATCGCAAGCCGGTGGGCGTGGCCAGCGGCGCCAAAGCGGACGACCGCGCCAATGCCGTGGCCGTGCTTGCGGGGCTGTACCGCGAGGAGGACATAGCCGCCATCGTGCAGGCTCTGTACAACGTGCGCAACAGTTCGCCTTATATGGAAAAATACGTGGAGCAAGCCTTGTGCGAGCTGGGGCGCACCGATCTGGCGTTGGCCCGAGCCAAAGAAGTGTACGCCGCCATGATAGCGGACAAATGTACCACGTTGTGGGAGTTTTGGCGCAAACACGCCGGCACCACCAATCACGCTTGGGCGGGTGGTACACTATTTGTCCTATCGCGCTACGTCGGCGGTATCTACCCCACGTCGGACGGGTTTGCCACCTTCGCCGTGCGCCCCGATACCTCCGTGCTTGCCGACTTTTGCGTAACGGTCAACCCCGTAGCGGGCGTCGAGATCAGCCTGCGTGCGCGGCAGGACGCGGGGCGCCAAACGTTGACCGTGCATTGCACCTCGGCGGGCGGACAGTTGATAGCGACGGGCAAAAATTTCATCTTCAACGGCCAAAGCGTACCCTCGGCCGCCACGGCAGAGCGCGTCTTCGACCTTGCCGTCGGCGCCAACGAATTGTCTTTCGAGTAGTCCGCACTCGCTTCCCAAAGGACGCAACCTTCGGATAGGCCAACGCTACGAACGAAAAAACAAGCCTTTGCATCGCAAGGGCTTGTTTTTGGCAACGAAAAAGCGCATGGGCTATTGCAGATCCTCTATCACTTGGCCGATGTCGGCGTCCAAAAGAATGCTTTGGTTGCGTATGGGGTCGGGACAAACCGCGTCGCCCAAATTGACGCACGCATAGGTGGCGTTGCGATTGGCGGCCGTCATACGCCAAAACGGATATTTGATGATGACGGGCGTATTGGCGCCCACGCCCAACTCCCAAAACAGCACGTTGCCTTTGGCGTGGCGCTCCACGAAGTCGGTGTATCGTTGGGCCGCTTGATACCAACCCTCGTCTTGCACGAAGGTGTCGTCGGCGCGTAGGTTCATGCTCATGGGCGCGCCGCACACGGGGCAATGGGGCACCAACGCCGTGGGTATGCGGCCTTGACTTTGTTCGGCGTACATACGGCGCACCACGTTCTCGTTGTCGTAGGTCTTGTTGTGGCAAGGCTTGCTGCATTGCCACAGCCCGAAGTCGCCCTGCGTATAGAAAAGGCGTTGTTTGTCAAACCCCGCTCGCTGAAAGCAATGGTCCACGTTGGTGGTCAGCACAAAGTAGTTTTTGTCCTTGACGAGCGCAAGCAGGTGGTCGTACACGGGCTTGGGCGGCGCAACGTAGCGGTTGATATAGATATATCTGGACCAAAAGCCCCATTGCTCCTCGAGGGTGTCGTAGGGATAGAAACCACCCGAGTACATATCGTGGAAGTGGTATTTCTCCTCGAAATCGCCAAAGTTTTGGTAGAAACGCTTGCCGCTATAGGTGTAGCCCGCCGAGGTGGACAGTCCCGCCCCCGCGCCGATCAACACGGCGTCGGCCGTGCGAAGCGCCTCTTGCAGGCGGCTGATATTAGTCGAGTAGTCGATGGTAGATTGCATAGTCTATATCCTTCCATACATTGAAGATCACTTTGATGGTGCTGCCCGTCGTGCGTTTGTAGCGGCGCACCGCCTCTACCGCCACCTCGGCCGCCTCGCGGTTGGGGTAGCCGAATACGCCCGTAGATATGCAACAAAAAGCCACGCTCCCCAGGTGGTAGCGGTCGGCCAACGCCAAACACTCGGTGTAGCACGAGGCCAGATCCGCCGCGTTTTGCGGGGTAGGGCGACCTTGCACGATGGGCCCCACCGTGTGCAACACGTAGCGGCACGGCAAATTGTAGCCCTCGGTTATTTTGGCGCGTCCCGTCGGCTCCTCTGCACCCTGCCTGCGCATCATGGCGTCGCACGCCAAGCGCAGTTGTATGCCCGCAAAGGTGTGTATGGCGTTGTCGATGCAATGGTGCCCCGGCACAAAGCACCCCAATAGGGCGCTGTTGGCGGCGTTGACGATGGCGTCCGCCTTGAGGGTGGTGATGTCGCCTTGCCACACCGTCATATCTTCCCTATAGGGTAGAGTAGCCGCGTCGGTGATGCCTTTGGCTGCCGTTGCGGCCGCGAGATAGTCGTCCTGCACCGCCAAAAATGTCGGCGAGGCCTCGCCGGGGGCGCGCACGTTCATCAGGGCGCGTAGCAACTTCTTTTGGTCATCTGCCGCCGTGGGTACCTCTGCCGAATACCCGCCCTCTTCGAGCAGATAGCGTATCAAATATAGCCGCCTTTCTTCTTGGGTCATGCCGCACTCCTTTGCCAGCCTTTGGGTGGCTATGCTATTATACCATGCTTTTGCGTCGGGCGCAACCGCGCACCGCATATACGGCGCGCTACAAAAAAACGACCCGCTCCGATGGGAGCGGGTTTTATCTTTTGTGCGATCTATGCTACTTACAGCAAATTGCTGAAGTATTTGATGGTACGCACCATTTGGCTGGTGTAGCTGTTCTCGTTGTCGTACCAAGACACGACTTGCACTTGATAGGTGTCGTCGTCGATTTTGGCTACCATGGTTTGGGTGGCGTCAAACAAGCTGCCGTAGGTCATACCGATGACGTCGGAAGAAACGATCTCGTCGGTGTTGTAGCCGAAGCTCTCGTTGCTGGCGGCCTTCATAGCGGCGTTGATGCCTTCTTTGGTGATGTCTTTGCCCTTGACAACGGCTACCAAGATGGTGGTGGAACCGGTGGGGGTGGGTACGCGTTGTGCGGAACCAATCAACTTACCATTGAGCTCGGGGATGACCAAACCGATGGCTTTGGCGGCACCGGTGGAGTTGGGCACGATGTTTTGGGCACCGGCGCGGCTGCGGCGCAGGTCGCCTTTGCGTTGGGGACCGTCCAAAATCATTTGGTCGCCGGTGTAGGCGTGTACGGTGGTCATAATGCCGCTTTGGATGGGCGCGTACTCATTGAGGGCTTTGGCCATGGGTGCCAAGCAGTTGGTGGTGCAGCTGGCGGCCGAGATGATGTTGTCCTCTTTGGTGAGGTTGGTGTGGTTGACGTTGTAGACGATGGTGGGCAAGTCGTTGCCTGCGGGAGCGGAAATGACCACTTTCTTGGCGCCGGCGTCGATGTGGGCTTGCGATTTGGCCTTGCTGGTGTAGAAACCGGTGCATTCCAGCACTACGTCGATATCCAACTCTTTCCAGGGCAATTCGGCGGCTTTGGCCATGGCGTAGATGGTGATCTCTTTGCCGTCTACGGTGATGCTACCGGGGGTTACGACGGTTTTGCCGTCTTCGGCCAACACGGCGTCTTTGTAGTCGACGGTATGACCCATGCGCACGTAGTTGCCTTGCGCGGTGTCATATTTCAACAGGTGAGCCAGCATTTTGGGGCTGGTGAGGTCGTTGATCGCCACGACTTCATAGCCGTCCGCACCGAACATTTGACGGAAAGCCAAACGACCGATTCTGCCGAAACCATTGATAGCTACTCTTACGTTCTTTGCCATAAAAATATCCTCCATAGATAATATTATTCATTCTTGAGCCACTTGGGGCAATCTGCGCCTATGGCCTATATCATTGTACAACAATCTACGCCCCTTGGCAAGCGTTTTTTTCAAAATACGCGCCTAAGGCGGCGCGCCCCCTTTGGCCGTCGTTTTTTCGCCGAGGGGTTGACGAAATCGCCGCCGGCGCATATCATTATAGATATATACGGCAAGGAGTGTGCTTACTATGGATATCAACGTCAAAAATCGCCGCCGACTGTTGGCGCAAAAGGTACTGAAAGGGCTGGCCTCGCGCAATATGCAGGGCTACTATGCCGACACCAAGGAGGAGGCGTTGCAACTGGCGCTCTCCCTCATCGACCGCGGCGCCGTGGTGACTATGGGCGGCGGCATGAGCGTGTGGGAGATAGGCTTGGCTGCCGCGCTCAAAGCGTCCGAGGACTACGTCTTTTTGGATCGCGCCGACTATGCCGACCCCCGTCAGGCCATGCTGGCGGCCTACGACGCCGACGTGTATTTGTCCGGTGTCAACGCCATTACGGAGGACGGCGTGTTGGTCAACATAGACGGCAACGCCAACCGCGTGTCGGCCTTGGCCTACGGCCCCAAAAAAGTGGTGCTGGTGGTGGGGCTCAACAAGGTGTGCCCCGATCAGGACAGCGCAATGAAACGAGCGCGCCACGTGGCTGCGCCTACCAACGCGCAACGCTTTGGGCTATCTACGCCTTGCGCCAAGACGGGCGCTTGCGCCGATTGCAAGTCGCCCGATACCATCTGTTGCCAATTTCTCATCACGCGGTATTCGCGGCACCAAGGGCGTATTCACGTCGTGCTGGTAGGTGAAGACTTGGGCTATTGAGCCTTGTCGGCGCCCTGCGACTTGCGACCGTCTTTCGGCTCGCGGCGGGGCTCCTTCGACCGCTCGGTAGTTGCGCCCGACGCGGCGCGGTTGCGGCTTGGGGCGATGCCTGCCTTTTGGGCATTGGCGGGTATCAATGGCAGCGGCAAAAAATTGCCGTAGCAAAGGTTTTTGCAAAATAATGCCGAAATCAAAAAAACGCCGAAAAGTATTGAAAAGTTTTACGATAGATAATATAATAGGAAAAACCGCGCGTTTGCGCATTCGCGGCGCGGTTGCGGCTCGTACAAGTTGTGTCGCCGGCCGACGGGCGCCGATATGCGCCGGAGCAAAATAGGAAGAAAGGAGAAACAAAACAATGAAACGGAAATTATTCGTAGCGGTCATATCACTGCTGGTGCTTGTTCTGTTGGTGGGCACACTCGGTTTGGTCGCCTGCAAAGACAAAAAAGGCGACGAGGAGCCCTCGCCGAGCACGGACGATACCCCCAAGACCTCTGACGATACCCCCAAGACCTATACGGTGGAGTGGGTGGACTACGACGGCACGGGTATCGCCTTTACCAAGGACGTGCCCGCCGGCACTACACCCGTCTTCGGCGGCAAAACGCCCACCCGCACGGGCTACGTCTTCGAAGGTTGGGACCCCACCCCCGCGCCCATCACCGCCGATACCACCTACACCGCCGTCTATTCGAAAGTCGACTACGAAGTCAGCGAAACCGAATTTGCGGCGGCAATGTCATTTGCCGGCAACTTCACGGCAGAGTTTGCTCTTTTTGGCATCGATTGTTCACTCTATCAACTTGCCGATGGAAGTTTTGAATTTATACAACCCGGTAAAGACGGCGGTGTCGCAATTGCAGTCAAGCGAGAAGACGGAAACTTTGATTATTCCGGTACAAGCTTTTTCGACGCCGGCGGATACCCATTGTTCGGTGAAATGGGAATAATCACAAAGGCGGAAGCAGACGAAACAAAGAGCCGCGTGTTTATGCCGGGAGTTTATTTGCCTCAAGTCAAGTACAGCGATTTGATGTATGACTCTGCCAAAGGCGAATATAATGCCTCGATCGTGAACGACGATGACGTAACGATGAATATCAATCTGCGATTTGAAGACAATCGGCTCGTCAATGCAACGATCAGTGCGGAAGGCGGAAAGATTGAAACAACTTTCTCCGACTATGGAAAGACAGTTCTTCCCGACGCGGAACGTTTATATTCCAAATCTCGCGGCGAAGTTGTCGACGTCACAGACGAGGAAGGTTATTGGGGCTCTGCAACCATCACTCTTCCGTCAACAAAAGCCGGCGATAAATTCAATATCTACCTGAACGTCAACGTCGGAGATCTTCCTGACGGATACAATCTTCTCAAAGACAAGATGTATTTGCAAGCCGGGCTCTTACGTGACTTTGTCAACGACAAAGACAAGAATGATACCGAAGAGTATACCGACGACTACGTGTCTTTGAGTTTGGAAGGACTGTATAATTTGTCTATTGATCCTTTGCCGACTTACGGCTTTGGCGGCACGACGTCCGTCACAAAGGATGGAAACTTGTTGGAGGCATTCCTCACCCAGTACGGTGAAGATCAGGACAAAATGGTAGAAAAGGGCGTGTATAATTTGCTTCTTACAGTCACGCTCAAAAAAGACCTTAAAGAAGGCGACAACTACGTGATTTTCTCCGCTAAATATAATAAAGCGATTTCCATCGCTATCACCGCTGACAAAGACAACGGTTATGACGACGAAAAGAATATATCTCTCGGTAGTACTTCAAAAGGTGAAGTCTTTGAGTTCGATCTCATCGCTACGTTTGATCCACCTGCCAACTATGATCCGTCAAGCGACCGCTTCTGCATTGACGTCGCGCTGTTTGACAAAGGTGACGTTTATTACAGCGATGATGAGTTTAAGGTGACGATGACATATAATGGCAGAGAACTCCAGGAGTACCTCACAAGTGCGTACAAGTACAGAGGCAGATTGACGAAATCTGCTGACAGCACCGAGAGTCTCCCGGCAGGCACCTATGAAGTGCATATCAAAGTGGAACTTGTGAAAGATTTGCCTGCAGACAATACGTTCAAACTGGGCGTCGCAATCTCTTGCTATGAATAATTGAAAAGGCGGCGATCGGCAGTCAGCCGCAAAGCAACCGGATTTTGCATTACCGAAAAGGGAGAGGTTCACCTCTCCCTTTTTGTACGGTGTTGCACTTGATT
>Ga0310695_10009910_pt1 | contig 14149 bp, 9 predicted proteins | sample RumenRJG_04DNA_FD_203882 | JGI IMG/M metagenome (GOLD analysis project Ga0310695, IMG submission 203882) | Bovine rumen microbial communities from Lethbridge, Alberta, Canada - RJG_04 (v2) (version 2) | ecosystem: Host-associated > Mammals > Digestive system > Stomach > Rumen | place: Canada... | reverse complement strand
AAAAAAAAAAAAAATTAAACCTCAAAAAAAAAAAAAAAAAATAATAATAAAAAAATAACTTAAAAAAAAATAAAATAAAAAAACAAAAAAAAATGCATCATTCAATTCCTTTAAGTCGTACAACTCATCCATTTTGGACAAGATACGACCCCGATGGTCGTGGTCGTGACACATACATATCATTAAACAATGGTGGTTTCTGGAAAGATGCAGAGCCTCCAAAATACAAACCTTCATATCCATATTTTAAAAACTATAATTACCATTCCTTAAGTCATCAAGCTGCTCCCTTTAAATATACTCCAGATGGTTCTGGTCGTGATTTATATGTAATAGTAGATCCTGGTTTACGACATGACTTTCGTCCTTTAACTACTTATAATTTACAAGGTTTTATTAGAGGAGGAGGTGATAATGTTCAAGTTAATTTAAAACCTCATTATATGGGAGTTAAAGAAAAAAGAATTAATAAACAAATTAAGGAATTAGAAAAAAAATTAGCTTTGAGATTATATGAACCTGGTAAAGAAAAAATTAGGAAAATTCGTGCTATGACTGAAGAAAAAAAAAATATTGGTAAAGGTTTTGAAGAAGAAAAAAATGAAATTAAAAGAATTAATACTAATTATGCTAAAGAAGGTACTGAAATGTCACTTGCTGCTTTAGCTGAAGGGGGACCTATTCCTTTTTTAAGAGAATATCCTAATGAGTTTAATACTGTTATTCCTAATAATCCTCTTTTGAAAACTAGTATTAATTATTATAAAGGATATAATCCTATGCCTGTTTTACCTAAACCTAGATATTATAGAAAGATGAAGAAATTGGAAATTAATAATGTTGGGAATTATAATGCTTAGTTTTTTTTTAATTTTTTTTTTAAGTTTTTTTTTTGGTTTTTTATTGGACACTTTTTATTTATTTTTTTTTAAAATTTTTTTTTTTTAAATAATTTTCATAGGATTAATAAATATATTTTTTATATATTTTGAAATTAAATAAAAAAATGTCAAAAGTTTTGAATGTTATTAATGATAAATATGAAATAATAAAATTATTAGGAGAAGGTTCATATGGAAAAGCATATTTAGCAAAAGAAAAATCAAATAATGTATAATATATATATAAATAAATAGGTAGTCAGATGTAGTAGTAAAGTCAATTGATGTAAGAAATATTTCTCAAAAAGAAAAAGAAAATATATACAATGAAGGATATATAATGAGTAAACTAAGACATCCAAATATAATTAAATTTAAAGAAATAATAAAAGATAAAAAAAATGATTATTATCATATTATAATGGAATATGCTGATGATGGAGATTTAAACCAAAAAATAAAAAATAAAAAAACCTTTTTTCAAGAAGATATAATTTTATATTATTTTATCCAAATATGTTTAGGTTTAAAATATATTCATGAACACAAAATAATACATAGAGATTTAAAAACACAAAATATTTTCATAACAAAAAAAAATGAAATTAAATTAGGTGATTTTGGAATAGCAAAAAATTTAAAAAAAACTTTAGATAAAGCACATACAATAATAGGAACACCATATTATTTTAGTCCAGAATTAATTAATAATGAACCATATGATTACAAAACTGATATTTGGAGTTTGGGAATTGTTTTATATGAATTATGTTGTTTAAAATTACCTTTTCAAGGAAATAATATTGCACAATTATCAATGAAAATTTTAAAAGGTTCTTATAATCCTTTACCTAATATTTATAGTAATGATATTAAAGTTTTAGTTAAGAAAATGTTAAATGTTAATAAAAATAAAAGACCTAGTATTTTTGATATTTTAAATTATAGGATTATTAAAGAGAAAATTGAAGCTAAATTTAAAAAATCTATTTTAGAAAAAAATTTTAATTGTATTTCTATTATGATTTTAAATAATTTTTCAAATCATGGAGATAAAAATACTGATAGATATTCTTGTGATAGAGAAATTAGAAATAATGTTAATAATGTTTTTGATGATATTTATTCTAATTTTAAAATTGAGGAAAAAGCAATTGATACTGATTTTAATAAGAGATTTATTAATAAAAAAAAAATAATTGATGAGAAAAATAATAATAAAGATAATGAATATAGTCAATATGATATTTATATAAATAAAAAAATTACTAATTATAAAAAGAAAGGAAGAAATTTATCAGTGGAAATTCCAAATAATAAAAAGATATTATCACTTGATAAAAATAGAGTAATTATCAATAATAATAAAAATAGTCAGAATAAATCAAAAATGAATTTAAATATTTATTTAAAAAAACATCCAATTGATAGAATAAATATTTCAAATTATTTTGATACTAAAAGAAGTAAAGCAAATAGAAATGAAAAATTAAATATTTCAAATGAAACAATTTCACAATCAAAAATAATGTCAAAAGAAAAAAATAAAAATGAAGAAAAAAAAAAAAAATCTAATAAAAAAGAAAGAATGTCAGAAATAAAAAGAGAAATAATAAAAAAAGAAAATAATAAAAATAAAAATATATTACTTGAAGAATTCATGAAAAATAAACAAGAAAAAATAAAAAAAAGTGCAATTATATCACAAAGTATAAATGATGGTCTTTGGATAAGAAATTTTTCAATTTTTTCTTCATCAAATATGAAATTTGATAATAAAGAAAATAAAATTGATTTTTCTAAAAGATTAAAAAAATTAAAAAATGAAAGATATGAAGAAAATGAAGAAGAAGATGAAAAAAAATTAAATATTCCTTCATATGATAATAAAAATAATAATAATGATTTAAATTTTTTAACTAATTTTGATGTTTTAGAAACTTTTAATTTTGAAAGTGAAAATATAAATGAAGATATTAATTTACATAAACCAAATCAATCTGGTACAATTTTTAATTTATTTGATTCTATTAATAAAGAAAAAACTAAAGATAAAAATATTTTTAAAATAGATTTAGACTTTTTAAAAAATAAATCAGTAAATTCTGATTCTATTAATAATAATAAAAATACTAATAAAAGTAATTTAAGTAATAAAAATGAAAAAGAAGAAAATAATGATTTACAAATGAAAGGTTCAAGTTATAATAATGTTCATTTTGATAATATAAATTTATCTTTAAATTTAAATTTATTTGATATGAAAGGAAATAAGAATAATGAAAATGAAAATTCAACAGAAATTTCAGAAGAAAATTTATCTGATATTTTAAGAAGGAAAATTATAAATAATTTAGGTTATAATTTATATAATGATATTTTTAATTTTTTAAAAGAAAAAATCACATCTGATATAACAAATTACAATTATAATAAAATAATATCAGATTTCTCAAATAAATTTTCAAGTAAATATAATCAAGAACAAATAGAAAAAGCAATAAATTACTATTTTGATATTGCTTTCTTAATTATAAAAAATAAATAAAATTTTATTTTTTTATTATTTATATAAATAAATTAAATAAAAAATAACTTCTAAAAAAATAAATAAAAAAAATAAAAATGGAAATGAATAATAAAAGAATTAATGAATTACAACAATTCAAAGATGACTTTAATTCTCAATTACAAAATGCCTCAAATACATATGAAGAAAACAATAATGAAATAAATAATTCTAAACTCTTATTAACAATAAATGATATAAATGATTCAACATCAAAAGATTTTAATCAAGATAAAAAAATAAAAATAAAAAAATTAAACCTTAGTACAGAAATATTAAAAATTCCTCCATGGAAACCAAATAGATTATCAGGAGATTATTTTAATAAATTTCTTAGAATTTATGCTAAAGATTTAAGTCCTTGGGAAATAGTAAAAAAAATTTTTTTTATTTTTTTTTATTTTATTTAATATTTATAGGATAGAATGCCATTACTTGTAAGATCATATGAAAAACAAGAAAATATGTTAAATGGAAAAAATTTTATTTGTAAAGATTTATATAATTCTGAATTTGAGAAAAATCCTTATAGAAAAACTACAGAAAGTGAAATTTTAAATTCGCCTTTATCGAGTTTAGGAAAAAAAATTATTAGTACTTTTATTAGAGATAATGAAAAAAGAGAAGAAAAAATTTTAAAACAAAAAGAACTTTTATATGAAATGGAACATTCTAAAAAAGAACCTAATAAATTTTTTTGGAGACCTGCTAATCATATTAATGATCAATTTAGTAGATATCCTATTGATAATGTTTTAAGTTATAAAAAAGATAAGAAAGAAGTTAAATTAATTGCTCATCCTTGGAAATATAATAGAATGGATGGTACATATTTTGATAAGGATATTCACTTAATTTCTTAAATATATGTTTTTTTTTATAAAAAATTGTTTTTTTTTTTAGTTATTTTTTTCTATTATTATAATTATTAAATTTAATTTTAAATAAATAAATATTTGAATTTATATTTATTATTTATAGTTAATTTTATCATTTAATTATAATTGTATTATAATTTCAAATATGTTTATTTCAATTAATTTTAAAAAAGACTTTATTTACATTTTATTTCTTTTTACTTTATCTTTATTAATTTTTACTTTTAATTTTTATTTTTTTATTATAAAAAATATTGATAAATTTTTAATTTTTATTTTATTATTTAAATTATAAATTTATTAATTGAAAAATTTTAATTTTTTTATTTTCCCTTTTAAATTTATTTTTAATTTTAAAAAAATGAAATCTTCAAAAAATATAAATAACAAAGTAATCATTTTATTATATAATACTAAAATCCTATTCCTTAAAAATAGAAAAATAAAAACAAAACAAAAGAAATAAAATTATTTCTCCCATGTTATGATGTTTTAAATAAAGAAATATATTTTTTCAATTTTTTTACAGAAGATTATATAGAATTTCAATCTTTAAATAAAAAAATAGATGAATATGGAAATATAATATATATGAAAGAAACAGATCCAGAATATAAAAAACTAATAAATCTAAATACATATTTAGAAAAAGAAGAATACAAATTATATGAAGAAAATATGGAAAAATACAATTCAAATTGGGAAAAAATGAAATTAATAACAAAATTCAATTCAATAATAACATTACCAGGTGAATATATAAATTATTTCAAAAGACCATTTTACTCTCGTTTTTTATTAAGTGAAAAATTAAAATTATACAGTTTTAATTTTTGTTCATCAATTCCTCATGTATTAACAACATATCCAATGAATATAAGAATATTATTTGATCCAGAAACAATAGAATCAAAAATAACAGGATTTATAAATCATAAAAATAATTTTTTAAGAGATAGAGAACAAAAAAAAACAAGTGAAGAAAAACCAAAACCTTTTATTTTTCCATATGAAACAACAATATCATTAATAACAGTGTAATAAATATATAATTTAATATAGAAAAAAAAAGTGTTGATTCATTAATAAAAGAATCAGTTGATTATTTAACAACAAAAATTGATGATGAAGATCAAATGAAAATAAAAACAGAAATGGAAGAATCACATAGTATTTTTGTATTAAAATTTATGGAAAATGAAGAATATTTATATGGTGATTACTTAATTGGAGCATATAATTCAGTAAGAGTATTTTTAAGACAACATGAAACAGTAAATTTTTATTTGAAAATTATACCTATTTATATTGTTGAACCACCTTTAATGGCTTTTCCTCCTATTTTACCTATTAAATCAAATGAAAAAGTTGATTATATTTATTTATTAAAAAAATATTTGAAAAATTATGTTAATAAAGAAATTATTTATAGAATGTTTAAACCTGGTCAAAAAGAAAAAATAAGATTTATTAAACAAAAATTTAAAAGAGATGAATATTTATGTTCTTTTAATGAAAGTTGTGATTGTTATTATCCTCTTTATATTAAAATTTTAAGAATTAATAATTTATTCAAGTTAAAAGATTGGTTTGATGATGAAAATTATAATAAAAATGAAATGTTAATTCCTAATTTTAAATTTTATCCTAAGAAAAATCAACCAAAGAAAAAAAAATGTTTTTTTTTCTGTAATAAAAAAACAGATGAAGAAGAAATTTCACAAAAGGAAAAAATAAAAAGAAAAGAAAATTCAATTTTATTAAAAACAATGTCTCAAATAATGAAAAAAAATAAAAAAGATTCAGAATTACAAAAAAAATTAAATCGACTTAAAATAATAGTAAAATATCCATTATATTATGAATATGGAATAAACACATTAACATTTAAAAATATATTTTCAGATCTAATAAATCAACATATAGATTTTTTAAGTCAAAAAGAAGAAAAATTAAGAGAAGAAGATAAAATTCCATCAAGTGAAAATTCAAATAAATATTTTGTAAATTTAATTGATTTTTTTTATAATTTAAATCCAAAATTTAAAGTTTTTTCCTTAGATCAATATATTTTACCTTTTACTCCTCCTTTCATAAGAATAAAAATTTCTTTATTATATGGTTGTTATACTTTTTTTTCTTTTAAAACAGAACCTTTTTTATTAAATGATAATATTTTAATTAATCAAAAATTATATTTTGATCAAGGAAAATGTCTTATTTCAAATTTACCTTTTGAAACTAGAATTGGTTTTACTTTAGAAGCTTATGATAGAACTTTAAAAAAATATTTTGTTTTAGGTTCTTGTCAAATTCCAATATATAAATCAACTGGACAAATGCAAAATGGTTCTGTTACTATGAATTTTTGGCCTAATGCTTCTATTTCTCCTAGATTTAATAATTGTACTTCTTTTAATTTAATTCGAAAAAAAAAAGTTACTAAAAAAAATTTAAATGATAATTTAATTAATAAAATTTTCCCTGAAGATTCTAAACCTTATTTAGATGAAATTATGAATAAATTAGATTTTGATTTTTTAAATATTGTACAAATGCATAGAAGAGAAAAAAAATTTAAAGAAAAGAAAAATAATATTGTTGAATATATTAGAAATTATGAAGAGAAACAAAAAGGGAAAAAAAGTATGAAAAATAATCATTATGAATTATATAAAACTTATAGTAATAATTTTGGAATAAATGCAAATTATTATAGAACAAAAAGATTAGATGATTCAGAAAGAAATCCATTAAGAGAAAATAGTATTAGTACAAGTAATATGAATTTAAATATTAATTTAGAAACAAGTTCAAAAAAATATAAAGATTCAAATGATTCTTCAAGTATTGATGATGATAAATTAAAAAATACAATAACAAATACAAAAGAAAATATAAAAAGTAGATTAACAAAAAAAGCAACAGAAGCATTTTTAAAAGAGGATTATAATATTTCTTCATCAAGAAGTAATTTTTATAATACATCACAAAATCAAAATATAAATGAAAATTATTGTTCAATAACAATTCAATTTCCAAATTTTTCATCTCCATTAATATATTCACAAAATGCATCAAAATCCTATCGTGATTATTTAGAAATAAAATATAAAAACAATGAAAATTTAACAAATTCAAACGATGATTTTAAAGAAATTAGAAAATTATATGGTAATAGTCAAAAAGATATAAATTTCATAGTAGAAGATTTTTCTAAAAATGATTTTTTATCAGAAGAAACATCTTTAAATACAAAAAATATATACACAACAAATCAACTTCAAGATAAATATCCAAGAAACATATGGGATTATTTAAAAAAGACATTACCATTAATAGTACAAATATTAAAAAAAGATCCATTAGAAGCTTTAACAGAAAGTGAAATAACAGCATTATTAATTTGTCGTGATTACATATCAACAATTCCATCAGCTTTAGAATTATTTTTAAGAGCAATTGATTGGTTAAATCCACTTCAAGTTTCCATTGCTCATTCATATATTAAAAAATGGGCTAAATTAGAAGTTGAAGATGCTATTTCATTATTAGATGCAAGATTTCCTGATACTGAAACAAGAGAATTTGCTATTTCTATGTTAAGAAATTGCTCTGATGATTTAATTAGTATGTATATGTTACAATTATGTCAATGCTTACTTTATGAAACTTTTTTAATTAATCCTCTTAGTGATTTTCTTATTGAGAGAAGTTTATCTAATCCTAAATTAATTGGAAATTCTTTTTTTTGGAATAGTCGTGTTTCTATGAAAAATCCACTTTTTGCTGATCGATTATCTGTTTATTTAATACAAATTTTAATGCTTTCTGGAGAAAAATATTTAAGTGATTGTTTTAATGGTTTGTATTTAAATAATTATTTAGAAATGATGACTTATTGGGTTAAAATAGCAGTACAAGAAAAAGATAGAATATCAAGTGAGAAAATAGTTGAAAAAAGTATAAAATTTTTTGAAGATAAACTTCAATTTAAAAACTTTACATTCCCAATAGATCCAACATACTTTGGTATAAATTTCTATAGAAAATATACAGTTTTTAATTCAAAAATGTTACCAATAAAAATAATATTTTACTCACGTGAAAAAGACAAAAAAACAGTAATTTTCAAAATAGGAGATGACTTAAGACAAGATGTTTTAACTCTTCAAATTTTTCGTATAATGGATAAATTATGGTTAGATAATAATTTAGATTTAAAAGTATTTCCATATAAAGTATGTCCAACAGAATTAAGAGCAGGATTCATAGAATGTTTAACAGGAATTGAATTAGATAAACTACAAAGTCAACAAGGAGTATCAGGAGCATTAAATCGAGATTTAATAGTACAAAAATTACGAGGTGATAATAATACAAATGAAAAAGAAAGAGATAATAGATTTGATAATTTTATACAATCATTAGCTGGTTATTGTGTAGCAACATGTGTAATAGGAATTGGTGATAGACACCCAGGTAATATTATGATAAAAGATAATGGAATTTTTTTTCATATTGACTTTGGTCATATTTTAGGTAATTTTAAAAAAAAATTTGGTATTCAAAGAGAGAGAAGTCCATTTTTATTAACACCTGAAATGGCAAATGTTTATTGTACTTATAATAAAGAAGAATATTTTAAAACTGCTTGTGTTAAAGCTTTTAATATTTTGAGACATAATGCTCAAAGATTAATTAATATGTTTATTATTATGAGTACTGCTGGAATGCCTGAATTATGTGGAATGAATGATGTTAAATATTTAAAAGAAATGCTTGTTTTGGATAAAGCTAGTGATGAAGATGCTGGAAATTATTTTATTGGGTTGATTAAAAAAAGTAAAAATGATAGATTTAGGTTAATTGATAATATGATTCATAATTGGAAAAATAAGTAATTTTTTTTTTTTTATTTTTTTTTTTATGTTCTTTTTTATTATATTATTATTTTTTATAAACTTTTTTTTTTTTATTTGTTTTTATTTTTTTAAATAATTATTAAGTAAATTATTCTTTTCATAAATATGCAAAAGGAGGCAATTAAATCAGATATTTTAATTTCATCTCAAAATTTATCTAAAAAAGAAAAATTAATTTCATTTACATTAGGAATAAGTGAAAATAATACAAATCAAAATTCTTTTAGAAAGATAAGTAAATTAAAATTTAAAACTACTAAAAACTCACCAGATAAAGATAATTTAATTAATGAAGAAAAAAAAATACTTGAACAAATTTGTTTAAATCAAAGAAAAACAGATGAATTTTTAAAACAACAATTATTAAGAAAAAAAGAATTATCTACTTTGAAAAGAAAAAATTTATCAAATCCTTCAAAACAATCAGATTCAAATAATAGGACAAATATAAATAATAATAGTAATCCAAATGAATTTAAAAAAAGACATATTAATTTATTAACATCAAATTTAAATTATAAAAAAGGAATTTTTATTAATAGCTCAATTTCTTCACCAAGACAAAAAACAAATAAACAAAAATTAAATTCAGATATTGTAAATCCAGCATTTAATAAAAAAAATAATAATAACCAAAATAAGAATTTTAATAATCTAATAATAAATTCAAAAAATAATTTAAATAATAAAAATAATAAAAATGAACATGAAAATAAAAATAAAAATTTTATAAAAAAAATCTCAAAAAAGAAAATAAATATAAATAATAGTAATTATAATAAAAATTCATTAATAAATGAAAAAGAAAAATCATTAATAAATGATTTAATGTTATCAAAACAAAAAATAAGTCAAACAACTCCAGTAACAAATACAAATTCAAGAAAAACTTCAAATGAAAAAAAAATATCAACACATAATTTTAATCAAAGTAAAAAAAATTCAATTTTAACAAATTTAACTCATAATAAACATAATTTTTTTCATTCAAATAATACAGAAGATATTTTTAGTTGTTCTAGTATTAATAATTTAAAAACTAATTATAGTAATGAAAAATATCATTTAAGTCAAAATCAAATTTCTAAAAATTTACTTTCTTCATCAGGTAATTTTAAATGTCATTTAACAACAGAAAATTCTCCTTCTTATTATAATAAAAAAAATTTAGTTTCTAAATCAAAAAGAAATTCAATTAAAATTAAAAATCAAAATATTTTATTTCATAATTATAATATTAAACCATCAACTTTAACTATTAAAAAAGGAAATTATACAACTTCAACTTCAAAAGATGCTTTAACACATAATGCTGAAATTGAAAAAAAAATTATTACTTCTTCTAAAACTTCTACTCATTCTTTATCAAAGACAATTTCACATAAATCTTCAATTAATAAAATTAATAAAAATCATTTAAATAGTAATCATAATAATAATATGACTTTAAATATTAATAAAAAAAATACTGGGACAATACCAAGAAGTGGAAAAGGTAATTATGTAAATAATAATAATAATCATATTAATAAAAAACAAAATGATATTATTAATCAAATAACAAATTCAAATAATGTAATTCAAAATAAAACAAAAAAAATGATAAAAGAAAATAATAATAATAATATTAATAATACAAATAATAATAATCAAAATGAAGAAAATAATATAAAATCAAATCAAATAAATAATATAAATCAAAATCAAACAGAAAATCCAAATCCAAATATTTCAATATCAACATTTAAAGACGACGAAACATTAAATGAAAGTAAATTAAATATAAAAAATACTCAATTAAAAGAAGGAATATATTATTTAAAACAATCAGAGAAACTTTCATCATACTTAAAAAAATATTATGAAAAATATCACGAATATCCACCAACAAAATTATCTTTTTATAAATTCGGTCGTTTAATAGGAAGAGGAGCATTTGGAAAAGTAAATTTAGCTCTTCATATATTAACAGGTAAAATAGTAGCAATAAAATCATTTAATAAATCAAAACAAAAAAATTCAGAATCAATAAATAAAATATATCATGAAATAAATTTAATGAAAACACTTCGTCATAATTCAATAGTAAGAATATTAGAAACAATAGAAACAGAAAATTACATATTAATAATAATGGAAAATATAAGTGGAGGTGACTTATTATCTTTCGTAAAAAAAAGAACAAAATTAAATGAAAAAACAGCAAGAATAATATTTAAACAATTAATAAACTCAATAAAATTTATTCATTCAAAAGGAATAATACACAGAGATATAAAATTAGATAATATATTAATAGATTTAAATAATACAATAAAAATATGTGATTTTGGAGTAGGTAAAAATTATAAAAAAAATGAGAAATTAAAAGATCAATGTGGTACACCTGCATATATAGCACCTGAAATATTACAAAATAATGATGGTTACTATGGTCCTCCTGTTGATATATGGTCTTCTGGTGTTGTTTTATATGCTATGTTAAGTGGGAATGTACCTTTTAAAGCTAATAATATTAAAGATTTACATCAAGTTATTATTAATGGAAATTATCATTATATTAAAGATATTAGTAATGATGCTAGAAATTTAATTAAAAAAATATTAGAAGTTGATCCTAATAAGAGAATTGATATTGAAGGTATTTTAAATCATCCTTGGATGATTTCTAATGATAATTTCGATGAGAAAAATAGTCTTTTTACTAAAGCAGAAATTGTTCTTTTAAGTAAAGAAAATGTTGATTATAGATATTGTGATAAAAGTGAAATGATTGAAAATTTTACTATGAAAAATTTATATACTGTTAATGATAAAGAAAATAAAAATATTTGTACTAAAAGTGATATTTTAGCTCCTTTTAATTCATCTTTTATTGGAGATGATAATAATAATGTTAATAATTATGATAATAAATTAGAGAAATCTTTAGAAATTTGTAATAATGTAATTCAATTTAATGAAAATACTAAAGTTTTAAATAGATTATATGAATTAAATAATAATGGTGAAATTGATCATGGTGTTTTAATAAATCAAAATAGTGAAAAAAAAGATAAAGAATTAAAATTAAATGAAATTAATGATTTAGATGATGATTTATTAGAAGATAATATTAATAAGAAACAAAGTCCTAATATTATAAATCAAAATGAAAATTCAAAAAGAAATGATTCTTATTTAACTAATTCAAGTTCTTTAATTATTGATGAAAATATTTTGAAAAATATGGAAATTTTAGGTTATAAGAAAGATTATATTCAAAAAATTTTAAATGCTAATGAATTTAATTATGCCTCAGCTACATATTATTTACTTTCTAATCAAAATGATGTTATGAATTGATTTTGAAAAAAAAGAAATCAAATAAATTAAATTTTGTGTTCAAGTAATGTATTCTTTTTTTTTAAAATTTAAATATGTATATAATATATAATGATGATATAAAAAAAATAAATATTTTATTTAATAAAAAATATTTTAAAAAAAAATAATTAAACTAAAAATTTTTTAATGGGTGGATTAAATTGTTGTAATCCAGAATCAAATGATAAAATCTCAGTATTAAATATGGAAAAAGAAAAAAATAAATTATATGAAAAATATATTCCAAATTATACAAATTTTGAAAATATAAACACAGATAATAGTCAAAATAATATTTTAAATACAAAAAGAACTGGAAATAATTATGATATAAATCAAATAAATTTTCAACAATATTTTACAAATCAAAATTTTGATATGGAATTTTTTAAATATTTAAAATCAAATTCAATAGATGAAATTAGTAAGTCAGAATTTGAAAAATATATTCCTGAAAAAATAAGTTCATCAATGCAAATATATAAAGATAATGATTTATATATAAAAGATAATCCAATATATAGTAAATATTATTATATTCAAAATGAAAAAAATCAAAAAACTTTATTATTAAAAACTACTAGTTCAATATATAAAGGTGACTGGATGAAAAATTCTTTAAATACATATTCATTTTCAGGAAAAGGAATTTATTATTCATTAACTAAAAATTATTTATTTGATGGTATATGGAATAATAATAAATTTATTTTTGGTAGAATATATTTTATAAATGGAAATTTATATGAAGGTCCAATAAATAATAATAAAGCAAATGGATTTGGAAGATATATTGATTCAAAAGGAATAAATTATTTTGCAGATTTTATAAATAATAAAATGACAGGTGATGGTTTAATTAAATTTCCTAATTCAATAATAACAATAAATGGTATTTATGATAATAATGAAACAATAACTGGACATAATATAAATATAATATTTATAAGTCAAAATAAAGAACATAATTTTGAATATATTGGTGGAGTTAAAGAAAATATTTTAAATGGTTTTGGTACTTTAACTTCTAATAAATATGGTAAATATATTGGTAATTTTTATAATAATTTTTATAATGGTAATGGGAAAATTATTTATCCTAATAATATTATTTTCGAAGGTAATTTTCATGAAGGAAATATGATAAAAGGTATTTTTAATTTACCTAATGGAAGTATTTTATATCCTAATTTTATAAATGGAAAAATAAATGATTTAGTTAAACTTGTTGATAAAAATAATAATGAGTTTCAATGTGAGTTTAAAAATGGTGAATATGTTGATGGAAGTTTTAATGATAAAAATAAAGAAAATAAAGAAAATGAAGAAAATGAAAAGTTATTAAAAGAATTTGGAAATGTTATTAATTCTTCTGATATGTTTACTAGTAATTTTTATAATAGTTTTGGATTAGGTTTTTTTTATCAGAAAAATGGGAAATTATATACTAGTTATGGGAATGATTTCGAAAAATTATCTGATATAATTAAAAGTGTTGATTTTAATATATAAATCTAATAATTTTTTTTT
>Ga0310695_10009909_pt1 | contig 14150 bp, 11 predicted proteins | sample RumenRJG_04DNA_FD_203882 | JGI IMG/M metagenome (GOLD analysis project Ga0310695, IMG submission 203882) | Bovine rumen microbial communities from Lethbridge, Alberta, Canada - RJG_04 (v2) (version 2) | ecosystem: Host-associated > Mammals > Digestive system > Stomach > Rumen | place: Canada... | reverse complement strand
ATAAGTACCGTCTGCCTGCTTTTGCTTTAGGGTTCCAGTCTTTTGGCTTACAAGCTTTCCCCTCTCAAACACAGCTTCGGTACACTCCCCCTTACGCACGGAAACAACCCTAAAATGAGAAGACAGGGCGTTGACCGCTTTTGTACCAACACCGTTCATACCAACGGAAAACTGGAAAACGTCATCGTTATACTTTGCGCCGGTGTTAATCTCGCTAACACACTCAACAACCTTGCCAAGAGGAATACCACGGCCATAGTCGCGAACCTTAACCGTATTCTCCACAACCTCAACGTCTATGCGCTTGCCGTAGCCCATGATAAATTCATCAACAGCGTTGTCGATTACTTCCTTTAGAAGAACATAAATACCGTCGTTCTGGTTTGAACCGTCTCCCAGGCGGCCAATGTACATACCGCTTCTAAGCCTGATATGCTCAAGCGCGTCCAGGTGCTTAATCTGGCTTTCGTCGTAAACCTTGGATTTTTTTGCAGGCGCAGATGTCTTTGCAGATGTGGCAGGAGCCGCAAGAGCCGCAGGAGCCGAAGTTGCCGCAGAAGTAGCAGAAGTAGGAAGGTCCCTTGCCAAAAGGGCAGCTTCCTTTGCAGCCGAAGCCTTTACAGCAGAAACCTTACTTACGGAAGCGGAAGCCTTCTTAGCCGTCCCCTTCACACCAGCTTTATTTGAAGATTCTTTCTTTACACTCGATTTTTTTACAGAAGACACCTTTGCAGAACTGACATTCTTTGCAGAAGTCACTTTCTTTGCAGAAGCTACATTCTTAACAGAAGTCACCTTCTTTACAGAAGAAGCCTTTGATGTCTTAGATGCCGTCTTACTATTTTTATTTCCACCCATAAAACCATTATACTAGCAGAAAATAAAATGGTCAAGTTTCCACAGAAAGGCTTTATAAGGAAAAACTTAATCTTAAAACTCTTCTTCTCTTTCTGGACGGCATGCCAACTTAAACTGTGCCCGGTCCTACGGAACCGGTCAGACTCCATGCAATTCCTACCCTCTCGCAAACAAGGAGCACCATGGAGGGCGCGTCATTTCTTTGCGGCTAGAATCGGTGCATTTCCGCAGAAAACTAACGGGTAGAAATTGCATGGATGCAATTTTCCCCCGCTTTCCGGGGTTCCGCGGGCCCCTACCCGCTCCATTGCCTTCGGCAACCCGCCTCCGGCGGGCCCCTCCAATCGGGCGTAGGCTTGGTTTTGGGGTCACTTCACCACAAAATCATACATATCCTTAAGAAATGCCTTTCCTTTTTTCTTCAACTGCAAGGAATCATTCCTAAAGATTCTTATGCTGTCCGTGTTACTGTAATAGTCACCATAAAAGCCCTTGGCCTTTTCATCACGCTTTATAGAGTCAGCTTTTTCCCACTCGCAAGTGCAAGTTCCAATCCACCTTATCTCATATTTACCCAAGTCCCATTTGTCAACATCAAAAATTTTCTTTTTCTTTTGTTCCTGATAATAGCAGGGGGAATAGCCAGCCTTTTTGCTTGCCTTGTTCAGAATGCCATACATGCGAGACAAATCAACAACAGGAGAACTGCTGTCATACCCACTACCATTAAAGCTTGCAGGAATAAAACCATATTCAATCGTCTTTGAATCAGAGCCTTCTTCTTTCAAAGCAACTATCGCCTTTACAAATTCTTCATCTTCTTTGTCTCTCTGCTTTTTTAGATCTGCCTCATGCTGCTTCCTTTCTTCCTCCGTAGCAGCCCTGTACAAACAGCCATCCTGGTCAATCGCAAAATCCTGCTTTGTAACTTCTTTTAGACGTTCCAAAAACTCATGGAATTTAATTGCCCATACTTTTCCCGAACTGTCTTTTAATGCAAATTTATTATTTTTTCTGTCATAAGCTGAATCCAAAGGAATTTTAAAATTCAAAGTTCCGCTACCAGCATCTAAAACTCCTGCGCCAGAGATTTTTTCAAAGTAAGATTTTACGGCAAAATTCTTGGCTTCCTTATTTTCCGCATCAACCTTGGCTTTATGTTCCTTGTCCCTTTGTAAAAGCTTTAGACTGCTCTTGGACTCTCCCTGAATAATGAATCCGCTAGCATTTTCATCACAATATACCTTATCCGAAACATTCCATTCGTCAGCATCATATATAAGGTTGCTTCCAACCTCCTGATAATAATATGGCGCAAGACCTTTTTTTACACTAGCTTTATTTGCTATGGCGTAAAGTCTGATATTTAAATTTTCATCATCAAGTATGCTGTCATAAATTATTGTTCCCAAATCAAGAAATTCATCATCGATGTAAGTCTTAGAACTACGCCCCAAGAAGTCGGAAATAAGACTTTCTTCTGCATTTCTTATCCTTCTTTCGGTTTCTTTCCTTTTAGCTTCCTCTTCCCGTTTTTTATTCTCGGCTTCTCTTTGCTTGTTCAAAGCAACTTCATCGGTAAAAAAGCCGTTTACGATTTCCAAGAGAGTTCCAAGGCATTGCCCATGTTCCCTTGGGTATGTATTTGGGTTTGAACATGTATATGAAAGCTTGTTAAACTTTAGATGATTCTCAATAGATATTGCGGATATAAAACAGTAACCAGCATTTTTATATTTGGAACAAACAAAATCCACCTTAAGCGTTGCAACGACAGTCTTATCCTTGTCCATAACCTGATAAACGAGGTATAGATTCTTGTCTTTTACAGTAACACTTTTTATCTTTGTCGTAAGAGTAGGACTTTCTTTTGGTATGGAAAGCACTTGCCCAATCGTGCGGGTACTGCCAAAGGCATATTCCGACTGAAGAATCTCACAATTCTGCATCCATTCGGGTACAGTCACGCCATTTGCGGAAATTCTTTTTGACTGCGCAAACAAATTCCCAGCTGCCAAAAGCAAAGCGAATAAAGAAACCAATAGATAGTTGATGTGTTTTTTCATAAATATTTCCTCCGTAACCTGCAAAGCAGTAGATTCTTGATTTTACTCTATCTGCACTATCAAATAATGATATACCAGAAAAATTTTGTGAAAAATTTATTACTTAAGAAGAGTTTTCAGTTCTTCCGCAGCCTTTTTGATACTGTCATCCCTGCCGGATATTATTCCTTGAATAGCTTTTTCCTTAAACTCTTTGTATGCTTCTTTATATTCGTTCTCAGCCATACTAGCATTTCTAAAATCAAATGAAAGATTCACCCCGTTGAAATCACCACCATATGGGCCTCCAATAATCCACCTTGATTCAGCAAAATTGCCAGAAATCCACCAGCCAGCAACCCCAAACTTTTCATCTATTTCTTCTCTTTTTGACTCTGCTTTCTTAAGCAAGTCTTCCGGAGCAAAAATATACGAAGCAAAAGTTTTGGCATCCCCAGTAAGATAAACTTCTGCCTTGAATCCATCTTTTAAATCAACAGCATAACCTATTTCATTACGTCGATTTTTTGCAAGTAGCCAGTCTGCTATTGTTTCATATGTAGTAGCATTATCTGCCCATCGCCCCCAATAAATATCATCTCCACCATTTCCGACTCGCTGAACATTGCCAATTCCAAATCTGTTTCCAAGCATTTTTTCTAATTCACTCAGACAATCTGCAATGCAACTTACTCTATAATCCAGATTTTTTTCTGCTGCAAATGCCCCATCTTTTTTATTTTGAGATTTCCATTTATCCACAATTTTAATTATCTCTGATGCATAGTCATCTTGTTTTTCTTCACTTTTAGCATATCCAGGATGATTTGCTGAAATTAACAATTTATCACCCCACAAAAAACCTGTTGCCATTCCAAAACGATATTTTATTTCCAAAGAAACATCCTTGAATAAATCTGATAAAAAATATCCAAATGTATTACCAAATATTATTATATCTGGTGAATACAAATTTATCTGTTTCAAAAGAATTGTTTTCCATACCTCATATTTCCCGGAAAGCGTTGCATTATCTGTTGTAGTTGTACCTGGTAACTTGCTAATATTAATCAATGCAATATTTTGAAGTGCATACACGACCTCTGAGTCGCAGCCCAAATCTTTTGAATCAGCAAATTTTTTATTATTCAGTAAGCAATATGAAAGTCTGGTAATCACTTTCGCTGAGACATGGCCATTTTTGGAAAAATCGACAGGATTGGCAAACAAATCTTTGGTTATTGACCATCCCCCTCCATCTGCATCATAGGGCTCTTTCAAAACCCACATAAGGCGTAATGGTGCAGAAAGATACTTCTCTGCAGAATAAATGCCATCCTTTATAGTCAATCCCAAGTGCATTTTTTCTGCTATTATATCTATCTCATCCTGAATTTCGCGGTCTCTTGATTCAAGCTCCTCAACTGTTATTTCTTTTTTCATTCAATATTTTCCTTCCTTATGCTAGTATTCTTCCAATCGGGTATAAGGTTATTTTGGGAGAACTATATCCTTAATAATCTTCCCCTCGTGCAGCGTGACTTGCCTCTATTTTTTTCCAAAGATCATCCAGAACAATTTCTTCACCACCATAGTCTATCCATAAATTCCAATCATCATACCTACATTTGTATTCTTCAGCAGGTCTATGGACACAATTTATTACAACAGAACCATTTCCTTCTATATTATATTCAAAAGAAGAATAATCAAAAAGAATCGTATTGCCTTCATTTTCTACATGAAGAACCCCATTCTCCTTGAAATCAAAAGTTATTAAAGTTCCATCATATGTTCCTTGAAAACTTCTTCCGGCAAGTTCATCCGTTTCACTCTTCTTCGTTTTTGCCTCAGCTTCTCTTTGCTTGTTCAAAGCAACCTCATCGGTAAAAAAGCCGTTTACGATTTCCAAGAGAGTTCCAAGGCATTGCCCATGTTCCCTTGGGTATGTATTTGGATTGGAACATGTATACGCAAGCTTGTTAAACTTTAGATGATTCTCAATAGATATTGCAGATATAAAACAGTAACCAGCATTTTTATATTTGGAACAAACAAAATCCACCTTAAGCGTTCCAACGACAGTCTTATCCTTGTCCATAACCTGATAAACAAGGTTTAGATTCTTGTCTTTTACCGTAACACTTTTTATCTTTGTCGTAAGAGTAGGACTTTCTTTTGGTATGGAAAGCACTTGCCCAATCGTGCGGGTACTGCCAAAGGCATATTCCGATTGAAGAATCTCACAATTCTGCATCCATTCGGGTACAGTCACGCCATTTGCGGAAATTCTTTTTGATTGTGCAAACAAATTCCCCGCTGCCAAAATAAAAGCAAATAAAGAAACCAATAGATAGTTGATGCTTTTTTTCATAAACATTTCCTCCGTAACCTGCAAAGCAGTAGATTCTTGATTTTACTCCACCTACACTATCAAATAATGATATATCAGAAAAATTTTTTGAAAAATTTATTACTTATCAAGAAGAGCTTTCAATTCTTCCTTGGCATTTTTGATACTGTCGCCCCTGCCGGAGATTATTCCTTGAATAGCATTTTCCTTGAATTTTTTGTAGGCAGCCTCGTATTCACTTTTTGACATATTGCTGCTGTTCCTAAAATCAAATGAAAGATTCACCCCATTAAAATCTCCACCGTATGAGCCGCCGATAATCCAGCCGGCATCGACGAAGTTACCAGGAATCCACCAACCGGCGGCACCGAATTTTTTATTTATTTCTTCTCTTTTGTCTTTGTCATTCTGTGCTTTCTCAAGCAAGTCTGCTGGAGCAAAAATATATGAAGCAAAAGATTTTCCATCTCCAAACAGACAAAATTCTGCCTTGTAACCATCTTCCCACTCAACAATAAAACCAATTTCATTACGGCGGGGCTTTGCAAGTAGCCAGTCCGCTATTGCCACTCGGGTTGTATTCTTATCCGTCCATCTTCCCCAATAATAGTCGTCACCAGCATTACCATAACGCTCAACAGAAACATCGTTACCAAATTCACCTTTAAGCTGGCTTTCCATTTCGCGAAGACACTTTGCAATACAATTTATTCTATAATCCGAATTCTCTTCTGTTTTTTCTGTTTCACCATTGTTTGCTACCAATGATTTGTTTTCCAAGTTTTCTTTCTCTGGGAAAAGACCTGATTCCTTAATCAATTTCGTTAAATCAAAATCATTTTGACATTTTTCATCAGAAGAACCACGCTGTATGTTTTCTGCCGCAAAGTTACTGATTTCCTTAAGACTTTCTGCAAGTTTCGTATAATACTCTTTTTGCGTTTCATTAGGAGTCTTTATCCCCTTGCCATCCCAGAATTTCTTTTCGTCACTTCCAGGAATCATTGTTCCTTCAGCTGCTGTTGTTTTTATTATTTCAGTGACGGCACTTATCAAATTATTCATGCCACCATTGTCCTTTTTTCTTTCAACAAAAGACGAGAGTCGCGTAAGCCCAAAGAGCAGTTTTGAAAATTCATCCTCCTTGCCAGCGAACCTGTTGTCGCGAATAGTGTCAACCTTGCCGTCGGAGATTATTTTTTCAAGAGATTCAAGCACTTTCAGATATTCGTCTGTCTTCTTGTCAAAAATCTTTCCGCTTACCTCATGCTCTTCCTCGCTGCTTGTCTGAGCAGAAAGAAGAAGCATTGTAACAACGGCAGAAACTATCGTACCAAAAAGTACGCCAATAATCTGCGGGGGAATTTCATCCGTTTTCCAGACAAAAAATCTGACCATACCGAATACAAAGACAATAAATGCAAGAATAGTTAAAAAGATTATTATGTGGGTTTGTTTTTTCATATAGCGTCCTTTTCAAGCAAGATGATGTACCCCTGTCGAAATGCCTTTGAGGGGCAAAATAAAATGTTATTTAGCAGGCGAATGATTACCTTTACAAAATCCATTCGGATGTTTTGAACAAGTATTGGCAGTCATACTAGAAATAGAAGAAAACTGCCGTCCACAATATTTACATTCATATTGAGATTTTTCAGCCCCTTCATAGGGTTTGTGAATTCCTTTACAAAATCCATTAGGATGTCTTGAACAAGTATTGGCTGTCATACTTGAGATTGAAGAATATTCTCGTCCACAGTATTCACAATAGTATTTCGATTTCTCATCCCCCTCATAAAGCTTGTGCCTACCTTTACAAAATCCATTAGGATGTCTTGAACAAGTATTGGCTGTCAGACTAGAAATAGAAGAATACTTCTGTCCACAATACTCACAATAAAAATTCGCCATAAAATCCTCCAGAAATCCAAGATAGCATATCATCATTTATCCAAAACCAATGACAATATCATATATTAATAATAAATGCCATTATCGTATTTTGTCAACATATAATATTGTCGTATACTTTTTTTCATGTCAGATTTTTTAGAAACAGACGGAGAGGAAACGGAAGAACTTCGTCGGATTCTTTCAAACAATATCCGCACGTTCAGAAAAGATTTGCATTTGACTCAGGAACAGCTGGCAGAAAATGCCGACATTTCTCTTTCCTATCTTGCAGACATTGAGCATTGCAAAACCTGGATTAGCGACAAGACTCTTATGAAATTGGCAAAGGCCCTGCACAGGCAGCCCTTTGAGCTTTTAGTTGAATCTTTGAAGAATGAAGAAAAGACAAACATCAATGCAATTTCTGACATCATCTATAACGAGAAAAAGGAACTTCTAAAAACGGTATCTGAAATTTGCGACAGGACGATTCAAAAAATAACCAGAACATGATTGGGATTAAGCATTCACTTTGCAAACATTAACTGTTTGCATTTTATATTTTATCGACAGCAAAAAAAGCCTACCCCCGATTGGAAGGGTGGCGAAGCCAGACCGCCGCAAGGCGGGCCGGAGCGATAGCGTAGCCCTGCAAAGCGGGTTTGCAAAAAAAATGTGGTCCAAAAAAAAGAAAAAAATATTTTTCTGTGTCGAACTTGTCTACGCGCTTCTTTGTTTTTGCTGAGTCAAAATCCATTTCCAGGCAGGCAGGATTTTTATTTCAAGACCTTTGTATATAACACTTTCTTCTGTATCCTTTGAAATTACAATGCAATTTTCCATTTCATACCGCTTGCATAATGCGTACAAAGCAGAGAACTCTCGTTTTTGGGTTTCAGCGTCCGCAAGGCTGTAGCACACCTGCATTGCAAGTTTTTCCTCGGGGAGCACAAAATCAACTTCGCAGTCTGGTGAACGATAATAGAAAAATTCTTTTCCGCTTCTGAACAAAGTTATGGCAACAAGATTCTCCAAAAGAGATGTGTTCGGGTCTGTAAGAAACAAATTTAGAATACCATTGTCTGTTATGTAATATTTTTTTACAGATTCACGTTCTGAAAGTTTTGCAAAAAAATTTTCCACATGGAACACGAGCCATGCTTCCTCTGCATAATCCAAATATTCTGCAACGGTTTCTGACTTTACTTTTGAGCCGCAGGAAGAAATAATATTCGAAAGCCTTGTATATGAGGTTGGCTGCTTTATGCTTTCGGCGATTTTTTTTATGAGCAATTTTACAGCACGTTCATTCCTAATTTTATAGCGCGAAACTAAATCGCCAAAATAAATTTTATTATAAAGGTTGCTTAGCCACATACGCTTTTCCGCACCTTTTGCATAATGAAGTTCTGGAAGTCCACCGTTATAAAAATAATTCTCAAACTCGCGCACTATTTTATTTTTATCACGAATCATTGAAACGGAATCAATTTTTATCTCATTTAATGAAAGATACTCTTCAAAGGAAAAAGGAAACACGTTCTGCACCAAAAACCTGCCTCCTAGAACCGTTGCCATTTCTTTGGAAAGCATTTTGGCATTACTCCCTGTTATGTAAACAGAATATTTGTTGTCAGCCAAGCGACGGGCAAATTTTTCCCACCCCTCTATATTTTGAATTTCATCAAGAAAAATGAAAGGCTTGTAGCTGAACATTTCTCCGTAACATTGCAAAATCAAATCCAAATCCGCAAGTTCAATTCCGTCAAGACGGTCATCCTCAAAGTTGAAGTACAGGATTTCATCTATGGCATGACCATTAGACAATAAATCTTGAATGCACTGAAAAAGAAGATATGACTTGCCCGAGCGACGAAGACCAACAAATATGTAATTGAACTTTGGCTGAATACTTATACTTCGCCTTATTAAACTCAGCCCCTGCGTGAACCTTTGATTTTCAAGAATGACTTCCTTGACTTTATCTTTGCTGATGCTCATAAGTTCATTGTATTGTGTTTTTTTACAAAAATCAACAATATTTCACCCTATAAAGGGAATTTTTATTAATTTTTACCACTGTATACAGTGAAAATTGCAATTTTTATATATTTTTCGCTATAAGTTTGGAATAAATTTCCTGGATATTGCTTCCAACAGTTTTAATAAGTGCATCGTTATTTTGCATTTGCTTTTTTCTACTCCTCTCTACTCCTCTCTACTCCTTCCAAGGAAAGAAGAAGGACTTAAAGTTCCGGGTTCCCAGTGTCTTTTTGTCCGTCCGCAAAAGTTCATCCCAGGGAACTTCCTTGCGTTCCTCGCGGGACATTCCGGGGTTCACTTCGTACCAGTCGTACTTGTAGAGCAGTAGGCGGAGAGCGTTGGTGTTGCAGAGCATCATTCCGTTAAAGCTGCAAATCATTCCGAAGGAAAAAAGGGAAATCACGATATTCAAAAGTCCTACCAGCCCCATCTTAATCGTAAGGGCCGTGTTGTCAAAAAAGAGGATGTAGGATTTTTTTAGGCACTTGGAAAAATTGTTGCCCATAAGGTTCCTGATTGGAATGAACCACTGCAGGGCAAGAACCGTTACCAACACTGCCCAGAAAATTACGATTAAAAGAACAAGGCCAATAACCGTTCCTTCAGAGCCGTCAGAAGGAATCCACATGTTAAAATAGAAGGGAATGCTTATAAAAGAAACCGCCGCAACAAGGAATGCAAAAAGACCAAACTGAAAGCCAATTTTTATGCTGGGAACAATATTATCCGCAAACTTGACCAATTTAGCGCTGCCAAAATTTGCAACATCTGCCGCATTCTTTCCCTCCGCAAAAACAAGCACGCTAAGGATGCAGCTTCCGGCAAGGGCTATAAAGAAAACAACAAGCAGTCTGTAATTTTGGGCAACAAGAGGCGACCTTGAAAAAAACAGAAAAAGAAAGGCAAATAAAAAGGCAATGACCAAATCGATTACATTTACAATAAAAAAATGAAAAAAGTTATCCCACAAATCACAAAAATTTTTTTTAAACCAAAAACCAAACATTCTTCTATTTTATCCTATCGCTTTTATTTTTTCAACCGCATTTTTTTCTATAGTAGACCAAAGGCAAAATTAGTTTTATAATAAACTATATGGAATACTCTACAGATTTTGTGCTGGCGCTAATTTCACGCATTCACACCAAGAGCGCAGAATTTACAAACTCGCGCCTGCCCCAGGAAAACGGGCTTGTGTCTTCCCACGGCTTTATACTTTTCCAGCTTGCGGAAAAAGAAAAACTCACCATGAAGGATATTGCCTCCATAATAAACCGCGACAAGTCTACCACAACGGTGCTTATAAAAAAGCTTTTGGACAAGGGACTTGTTAAGCAGGAAAGCTCCAACGACGACAAGAGAATAAAATACATAACGCTAACTGCAAAAGGCAAAAAACTCAACTCGCTTACATCATCAATTTCCAGGGAACTGCTTGACGTATGCTACCAGGGCTTTTCTCAGCAGGAAAAAGAGACGCTTCTTTCCCTTCTTTGCAGGCTAAACGGCAACATAGAGAATTCGCTAAAAACCACCCTAAAAGCCACTCCTTGACTTTAGTTTTACATAAAACTATATTTGTATTCGAGGTGTAAAAAAATGAAATTCAAAACAAATACAAAAAACTCAATATATGCATTCATGATGGCAAGCGTAATTGCAGCCACAGCACTTTTCCCCTCTTGCTCAAAAAAGGAAGGTGCAAAAAAAGACATATCGGTTGCGGTATTCATTCCGGGAATAATTGCAGACTCGCCAACATACGCCCACGTTGCAGAAGGAGTAACGCAGGCGGTAGACAATTTTAACTCCAATAATGGGGATTCAAAATCAGCGAATGGCGGCAGGGCAAAGCTTTACGTTATGGAAGCTGGAACAAACCAGGCTGAATGGAGCACAAAGCTAACAGCACTTGCAGCAGAAGGATGCTACGATGTAATCATTTCGTCAAACCCTTCTATGCCGGCATTGGCTTCCCCAATAGCAAAGCAGTTCCCTGAACAAAAATTCATTTTTTTGGATGCGGCACTCGAAGAAGGAAGCAAGGAAGAGCAAATCTACTGCATAAGCTACAACCAGCGTGATCAGGCTTATGTTTCAGGCTACATTGCGGGTCTTTACAGCAACACAAACAAGGTGGGGCTTATTGCGGCTCAGGAATACCCCATTATGAACAATATACTCTACCCCTACTTTGCTCGTGGCGCACAGGATGCAAACCCAAAGACGGAATCCTTCTTTAGCATAGTGGGCAACTGGTACGATGCATCAAAGGGAGCGGAGCTTTGCCAGGCACTCAGCGACAAGGGTGTAGACGTTGTACTTCCAATTTGCGGAGGTGCTTCCCAGGGGGTAATTTCTGCGGCAAAAGAAAAAAACATGCACATTGTCTGGTTTGATGAAAACGGATTCAAAAAGGCACCGGGAACAATAATCTCTTGCTGCATGACAGACCAGGCAAAGGCTGCAAGCGAAGTTACAACGCTTTTCTTAACAGGAGACATTCCCTGGGGAACAACAAAGACAGTCGGCATGGCTGACGGCTACGTGCAATACTTCCACGATGATCCTGAATACATAAAGGCTGTTGACGGAAAAATCCGGGCCAAGATGGATATTCTTGTAGAACTCCTAAAGTCAGGCGCACTTGATTTGGGAGAAAGCGCAGACGAAGTTGAAATGCCCCAGATTTAATCATGGAAATACGGTTAGAAAGCGTAAGCAAGGTCTATCCCTTTAAGACTGCACTATGCAAAGTAAGCGTAACATTCGCAGCAGGAAAGATTCATGCCCTTCTTGGCGAAAATGGGGCGGGAAAGTCAACTCTTGCAAAAATAATCTCCGGCAGGATAAAAATGTCGGAGGGAAAACTCTTTCTTGACGGCTTGGAAAGTTATTTTTCTTCCCCAAAGGATGCGCTAAAAAAAGGCATAGCGGAAGTTCAGCAAAGGCCTCTGCTTTCGTTTTCTCTTACCGCAAGGCAGAACATTCTTCTTTCTTGCAAAAGTTTTTCTTCTTATGGAAGCAGACTCTTCAACACGCGTCTTCTTGAACTAAAGGAAAAATGGGCACCCAAGCTTAGCCTTGACCAAAAGATAAAAGACACAGGCGGTGCAGTGCATTTTTACACGGGGCTTTTGTGCGCACTAATGCAAGACTTCAACTGCCTTATCCTTGACGAACCTTCATCTTTTTTGACTCCAGAAGAAAGAAAGTCTCTGTTTTTACACCTCCGCGAAGAAGCCCAGTGCGGAAAAACCATAATACTCATTACCCACAGCAAGACGGAAGCTCTAAACTATTCCGACACCATAACCCTTTTGCAAAAGGGAAAACTTGCAGGATTCTTTTCCAACCCCAAGCTCTATACAAGTAAACCGTCACCACTTACAGACGCTGGCAACAAAAGAATAAGTGCAGATGGCTCTTCCAAAGAAAGCAAGCCCTGCATACGCTTTACAAACGCATCCTGCATTCCTGCAAGGCAGCCTGCGGTAAGGGGCATAACGCTATGCGCAAACTACGGAGAAATTACAGCCGTGGCATCTTCCAACGAAGCTTCCTTTGTTACCTTTGAAAATTTTATTACTGGAATGTCAAAGGCAAAATGTGGCGGCAGAGTGGAGTTTGCAGAAAAAGAATTCAGCGCAAAAAAATACAGCACTACTTTCCTTCGCAAAAACAAGGTTGCCATAGTTTCTTCCAACAAGACATTCCGCGCTTCAAACCCGGATCTTTCTGTAGAACAGATGCTAAGCATTTTTGGTGGCAATCCCGACCAACTTATAAAAAAAGCCGGTGTTTCTATTACAAAAGAAGAAAAATGTTCAAGCCTTAGCGGAGGAATGCTGCAGCGACTGATTCTTGAACGGGAACTTTCCATTAACCCAGACCTTGTAATTCTTTGCAATCCAATGCAGGGGCTTGATGTAAGCGCACAGGCAGCTCTTTGCAAGCGGATAGAATCAATTGCAAAAGAAGGGGCTGCGGTTTTGCTAATAGGATCGCATGACTTTCCAATGACCCTTTGTTCAAAAGTATATTCACTACAAAATGGAAGGATATCCCTTTCTTTTTCCAAGGACGGCTTGCTATGAAAAAAAACATTGGCCTTCTAAAATCAGCGCTGTCACTTCTGGCAGGGCTTTTGGTCTGCATGGCCATTATCCTGATTTTTGCAAAAAAACCTTTGCAGGCACTCTCTTCATTTTTTACTGGAACTTTTACATATCCATATTATTTTGGAGGAATGCTGAACAGCGCGGCTTTTCTTATGACAGCGGGTTGCGGTGCCTGCCTTGCAATAAAGAGTGGCTCCATGAACCTAGGAGGCGAAGGGCAAGTCTACGCGGGCGGCTACGTTACAGCCCTTATTCTTACCACCCCCATTTTCTTGCAGCAAGGATTTTCTGTCCTTACACAAGTCTTGGCTCTCCTTCTCTGCTTGGCATCTGGAGCGGCAATGGCTTTGGCAAGTGCATTTTTAAAGCGGGCAAGGAATGCACAGGTTCTTCTTACAAGCTTTTTGATAAGCGCGGGCCTTATTCCCCTGATTGATTCCCTCATAACTTCCTCAAAGAGTTCAAGCGAGCAAAACCTTTTGTCACTGCCCTTCATTCAGGACTCATTCAAATGGGGACAAATACTAAAGCCATCTCCGCTTACCTTTTCTTTTTTTATAGCTCTTGCACTGTGCCTGCTTCTCTCCTACTTTCTTTTAAGGAATACCCAGGGAAAAAGAATCTGCATAATGGGGACTGCACCTGAGTTTGCAAAGTATGCGGGCTTTCCCTGCGAAAAGTATTCTTTCCTTTGCTTAGCGGCAAGCGGAGCACTTCATTCGCTGACTGGATTTTTTGCGGTTACGGGAACCTACTACACCTGCCACAAGGGCTTTTACATGAACATGGGCTGGAACGCATTGAGTGCGGCTCTTATAGTTCATGCAGAACCGGCAC
>Ga0310695_10009908_pt1 | contig 14153 bp, 19 predicted proteins | sample RumenRJG_04DNA_FD_203882 | JGI IMG/M metagenome (GOLD analysis project Ga0310695, IMG submission 203882) | Bovine rumen microbial communities from Lethbridge, Alberta, Canada - RJG_04 (v2) (version 2) | ecosystem: Host-associated > Mammals > Digestive system > Stomach > Rumen | place: Canada... | reverse complement strand
TTATTGTTTGACATTATTACATATAATTTGATTTTATTTATTTTATATAAAAAAAACGGGAATCCATCATCAACGGATTCCCGTTAAAAATTTGTTATACCCAAGCCGATACTTTTCTAGATGCGACAACCCTACCCCTAAATTGGTCATTTGGATAATCTTTTCTTGTGTTAGCAACAATTTCTTTTGTTATATTCACTGCATCATCAAAAGCCAAAAACGGCTTGCATGGATATGTTAACAAATCTTTCCCATTACATTGTACTTCGATTTTCATGGCATTTAAATTTTTTTTTAGTTAATTAACAGTTACGAAAGAATACGTCTTGCTGCCCTTTCGCAAAATCATATACTTGCCGTGCAGCATATCAGACAGATTTACTTTCCTAGAAACGTCAATCTTTGACAAATTCACACTGATTCCACCACCTTGAATGAGTTTTCGAATCTCACCCTTGCTTGCTGCATATCCCATATCAACCGCCAAATCAATGAATGATGGATTGGATTCAAGTATTTCTTTGCTTACATTGAAATGTGGTACACCATTAAATATACTGCAAAGAGTCTTTTCATCAAAACCCTTAAACGTTTCAATGGTAGAATTCTTGTCAAACAAAGCCTTTGATGCATCAATTGCTTTATTTGCCTCTTCTAAACCGTGTACCATAGTGGTTACCTCAAAAGCCAAACGTTTCTGGAGAAGATGAAGATGTGGCATACCTTCGTGTTCTGCAATCAAAGTTTCGATTTCTTCCTTTGACAAAAGGGTGAACATCTTGATATACTTCTTTGCATCTTCGTCAGACTGATTCAACCAAAACTGATAGAATTCATATGGCGATGTCATTGTCGGGTCAAGCCAAATGTTCTTGCCACCCTCAGATTTGCCAAACTTAGTTCCATCCGCACGGGTTACAAGCGGCCAGGTCATTACCGCACATTCATCAATGTTGATTCCGCTTTTGCGCATAACCTCAATACCCGTCATTGCATTGCCGAATTGGTCACTACCACCAATCTGCAATTTGCATCCATATCGTTCATTGAGAACCTTGAAATCGTTTCCTTGAAGCAACTGATAGGTGAATTCAGTGAATGACAAGCCATTGCCTTCACGCGATAGACGCTTTTGTACTGATTCCTTTGCAATCATATAATTGATTGTAATCAGTTTGCCGACCTCACGCGAGAAATCCAAGAAAGAATAGTCTTTCATCCAATCATAGTTGTTGACCATAATTGCAGCATTGGGTGCTGAAGAATTGAAATCAATAAGATGTGACAACTGTTTCTTGATGTTGGCTGCATTGGATTCCATTTCTTCTACTGAAATGAGTTTGCGTTCTTCAGCCTTGAATGATGGGTCACCAAGCAACGCAGTTGCGCCACCAACCAATACAATAGGTCTGTGTCCGTGACTTTGAAGAATACGTGCAACAATGAATGCAAGAAGATGACCAACGTGCAATGACTTTCCAGTTGGGTCTGTTCCAACATAGAATGTTGTACTTTTGCCATTCAACAAATGAAACAAATCACCCGAACAAGTGTTTGACTGTGCCAAACCGCGCCACTTAATTTCTGAAAATAAATCTGCCATTTTTTTGTTTTATTATTTTTTTTTTAATGAATACTTTTTACGTGGCAAATATATAAAAAAAATATTGAAATGAAAAATTTTTTTAGTTAAAAATTATTAAAAATAATAAAATATTTATATTAAATACTAATATTATAATATTATGAAAATTATTAGATTAACAGAAGATAAATTATATGATATAATTAAGAATTCGGTAACAAGAATACTAAAGGAAAACGAGCAATCTGAAATAAATGACATTTACAACTCTAAAAATGTAATTGGTATGGAAAACAATAACCCTTTATTAGATAAGAATTGGGGGAATGGTTTTTCATTAAGGCAATTTGTTAATATACGTAATATATCTGATAGAATTGATTATTGTTATGAAACACTTGAACCAATTGGACAAGGCAAAAGACGTGCTTGTTTTTTCCTCAATAACAAATATGTATTAAAAATAACAAAAGGTGACCATAGATACCAAACAAAAAACGAATATGACACTTCTTTGTTGATGAATGGTATTGACATATTTCCACGTATAATTTATCAATCACCAGATTTTACATGGTCAATTGTTGAATATGCTAGACCAATGACAGAAGAAGATTGTCAAACATTATTAGGTTTACCAATATCTAGTTTAAGACCAAATGAGCCATCTTTGCAAGGATTTCAACTTTGGGCTGAAACAAAAGCAAGACAGCCAAAAAGACAAATAGATAACTATCCTTCTAGTTATTATGCTGTAGAAAAGCATAATTGTGATGCAATTTATAGCAAATTGGCAAAGGAACATCCTTGGTTCAAACAGTTATACAAATTGGAAAATTCACAAAGAGGTGATTTGGATTTTGGTACAGATTTAAATAATGGTGCTTATGGTTTAAGAGAAGATGCTTTTGGTGTTGTAAATAGGAATGGTAAGGATATGATTGTTATTAGCGACATTGGATTTATAAAACCATTTGATACAAGAAAAATTAAGAGAAAATACGGCATAGATAGTCCACAAGTTCCAGAAATTGATTTTTAATAAAAATAAAAAAATGTCATGGATTGAAATATTATCCATGACATTTTCTTTTGTATTTACATTTTACCACCTTTACCGCAATTGCATTTTACACAAAGCATCTGAAGATTATCCAATGTTGTTTTTCCACCTCGCCACCACGGAACAATATGGTCACCAACCATATCTGAATAATCATATTGTTTTCCACAATGAGGACAAACACCATTCTGACGCTCATATGCAATGCGTTTCAAACTATTGTCAAATGACCGCTTTGAAAGTTTCTTTGCAACACTTTCATCATTGCCACTCAAGACATATTCGTAAATGCCTTTCTTTTCTGTCACCTCATCGTTTTCCATCAAACGTGAAATTTCAGCATCCAATTCATTTACATCATATTTGGTTTCCTTGTACCTTGCATACAGTTCTCCCCAATTGATACCAAGCATTTCCTTGCGATAATGCTTTTCAATGAACGTAGCCTTCACCCATTCAATGACATTCAAGAAATAAAGCCACAATTCATTTGCATTTGCGTCATGCTGATGCTCTGACATATAATCAGCAATGTTACCACCACTAATCCACGAAAGTGCGGTTTCAAGATATTCTTGACGAATCGGTGAACCCTTTACATACTTTGATGCAAGTTTGTAGGCAACACAATTGGTCTTTGAAAACTTGCGTTTTGCATCAGCAAGCCAAGCACCCGTGTAGTTGATATTGAGTAGTTCTTGCCGTGTGAGTTTTTCTCCAGCAATGTTGATGGTCTCAAACCAATCAAGTCGCTCCCTATCACTACCCTCACAGATGTAAATATCCACTGTGTAATTCAAGATTGCATCTTGTTCTTCTTTGGTCAAGTTGTGGAAATACATACTATTGTATGAAAACACACTGTTGATATATTGACAGAAAGAAATTGTACGCTGCTGACCATCAAGAATCTCAAATGAGCCATCATCGTTCTTTGCCCAATACATTACGTTAAGTGGGAAATTCTTCTTGATGGTTGTGATAACCGCATTGCGCTGCGCATCCTTGTAGACAAACTCACGCTGATATGGTGGTCTTACATTCAGTCTGCCACCAAACGCAACAACACCTTCCTCTTGATTGTCTGAATATCCATTGGCAATCTCACCAATTGTAAATAACTTATGTTCGATTTTCATATATGATTTAATTTATCGTTAATATATCACTTGAATTTAATCAAAATACGCGCATAAATTTCTTTTTTATTTATTGTGAAACGATGCCCATAATTTGGATTATTTTCAACATATCTATCAATTCCAATTATTTCAAACTGATTAGGACAATATTTATTCAAGAAAGTTATTGGTACACCAATAATTCCATTGTAATCCATTGGAATGTCAGCAACCTTGCTTACCTCAATAGCATCATAATTGTCATATTTTGGGTATTCTTCCTCGTTGTATCGCTTGTATAGGTCAAGTGGTGTATGACGCTTGTTATGGTCGAGATTTGTATACCAAATAGCAGTTACATCATTTTTTTCGCCATCACTAATGAATGTCATATTATGCCCGTTTGTGTTAATACCAAGCCACAATCTGTTTTCCTTAATCAATGGGAACACCTCTTTATAGGTAATAGCATTCATATTGCCAATGATAAGGAATTTCTTATTAAAAGCCATGAGTTGAGCCACGTATTCCCTAAAAAGACTGAATGGTGGGTTTGTACACACAATGTCAGCCCGTTTTAACAATTCAATCATTTCCTCACTGCGGAAATCACCCTTACCCTTTAATTCGTACTGTTCCCATTCTTCAATATCGGGAATATGATTGCCGTTCTTATCACCATGATAGATGCATACCTTGCCATTTTCATCACCATCACCATAAGATGTGCAAATTAACTCAGCAAGTTCAAGACGCTCAAAATTCAAAGCAAAATACTGAGAAAAATTGCCATGAATGGCATCATTGCAATTACATAATACAACCTTATTCTTAAAGTGTTCAGTGTAATGCTGCAATTCTTTTTCAATGTCGCTCAACTGAGTATAAAACTCATCATTTTTGGCTCTTTTTGCTTCGTGTAGATTTGAATTCTTCATTTTATTGTTTTTTTTGTTTTGGTAATGCAAAGATAATAAGTATATTTGGAAAAACCAAATTATTTTTGTTAATAAATGTTAAAAAAAATGTGAAGTTAAAAATTAACCCCACACTTTTCTCCTAGAATAACAAATATTAAGCCATCTATAATGTAAATCTTCCCAAAAATGGAAACCTTCTTTGGTGTCATCCCAAAAAAAGGCATCATTAATAAACAAATCTATTTTTGTTTTATTTAAGTAATAATCAAATGATTTTATTGGTTTACCAGAAAATCTAGACCTAAATTCAACATCATCTTTGAAATTATGTATAAATTTATGGTATACATCATTTCCTTCTTCTTTCAAGAATCTTACAAATTTTTCTTTTTTTCGCATTTACTGAAAGGATTTCTTTCATAACATATTCTTAGCCACTTTATATTAAGATTTTGCCAATATATTGCTTTTTCTTTAGTATCATACCAAGAAAAAGCATCACTGATATAATTAGATACATATGTTTTTGTTAAATAATAATTCAATGATTTATTTGGTTTGCCTCCATCGTTGAATCTTGACCTAAAATAGAGGTCTTTATTAAAATTATCAATAAATTTGTTAAAAACATCACGTCCTTCCTCCTTTAAAAATCGTATGAATTTTTCTTTTTTTCGCATAAATGTTTATTTTTCATTGTTGCACAAAGGGCAAGATGCTGCATGAACAAAATATTCATTACTTCCAATGTATAAATGCCCTTGAAATGTAAACCCATAAATATACCACCTATAATTATTTGACATATTTGTTATTTCAAATGCGTTGTTTGGTTTTTCAACATTTTCTGCTTGTGCTGGTACCATTGATGAAAACACAAGCATCATCAAAATAAAAACGCCAAATAATGCGCCAACAAAATATAAAATCATTTTACAATTTGAAGAATCTTTTACGCTTTCATCAGTTTTCTTTAATTCATACTTGTACATAACCGTATTTTTTTATATATTTTACTATGTGCAAAGTTAATAATAATATTTGATGTGACAAAATTTATTTAGTTAAAAAAATTAAAAATATTGTTTATATTAAGTGATGTCTATATTCATCATCATATGACTTAATTGGACTTTCATAATTCATCTTATTATAATCATATAATGATACGCCACATTCTTTAATCATCCATTTTCTATTTAGTTTTGCCCAAAATTCTCTATTTTTACGATGTGATGAATACCACAAAAATGCACGCCCCAAATAAAATTTTTCATCATCCGTATTAATTTCTATATGGTCGACATGTTTTTTTTTATTTTTAATAGAGTACCAATCTTTGATGAAATCGGTATATGCATTATTATCTTTCAAGAACCTAATGAAATATTTAAAAGAATCCTTATAATCAACTTTTTTGTCATTTAAAAAAACCAAATTACTCATAGTTCTGATTAAAGCAAAATTTCGTAAATATTATATACCCAAGCAACATTCTTGAAATCCACATATAATTGTACATTTATAATATTGCCAAATGAATCGGTAAGAACCCTTATTCTCATTTGACCATAATCTTTCTTGATGTCTTCCACATAAAAAACCTTTTGAAAGCCATTATCTTCATCAATTTGTCCTTCGTACTTATATATTTTATATATTTGTGGCTCATAACTGTCAATACCTACCATTTTTCTTTCAGTATCAATTACAATTAAAACGTCACATTCGTACCAATCTGACCAATGATAATTATTATGTCTTGTTACTTTTGCTACTGCATATGATGTCCCTACATATGTGTATATTTCACTTTTTGCCGATATTGCAAGCAAACACATCAAAAAAGTTAATAAAATTTTTTTCATGGCTTTGGAAATATATTAAAAATTAATTAAAACCAACTGTTTTTTCCTTGTTTTCTGTAACAGTATATTTACCTCTTTTTTCTTTTGCCTTAACCAATCTTTCAATTGCTTCTTCTTCACGGTATTCCATTACAAAAATCAATTCAAGCAATTCCTTGCAATAGTCAAAGGTGAATCCTTCACTGCATCTTACAAGGCGGTCAATCTGTGCTTTCATTTCATCTGTTGTGATGTCAATTCCACTATCTTTCAACTTGTTTTCGAAATAATACCTTCTAACCTCCGCATTTGGTTTCTTGTATTCAATTATTGTATTGAATCTTGACGGACGGTCTGTGAAAGATGGTTTTAACTGCTCGACATAGTTTGTGGTTGCTATCGTAACAACATTTGAATACTGGTTGTTTCCATCCAATATTTGAAGCAAAAACGTTTCAGCATCTTTATTTTGATTGACAATTCCATCAAAATCTTCTACAATGGTAATGATTTTTCTGTTTGGTTCTATTTGCCTTAATCTTTCAATGTTCTTTGAATATGCAAAAAGTTCAGCAAAAGAATTGATGACTAGTATAATACCATTGTGTTTTTCAATAAGTTCCTTTGCCAATAGATTTATAATACTTGTTTTACCATTACCTGGAACTGAATACAACAATATGTTTCTCTTGTAAACATTACCAAAAGCCTTGTATTTTTCCTCACTTTCCCAAAAATGCTGAATATCATTCATTACTGTTTCAAACACCTTATCGGGCAAATGATACAATTTGGGTTGAATGATTTCAAGTTTTTCAAGATATGCCTTGTTGTTATAAGAATCCCAACAAGGTCTGTAAAATGAAGATGGTATTTCATCAACAACATCATCAACAAACCCATATGTGGAACTACCAATTCTAGTATAATGTTTTGCAGACTTTATTTCAGCATCTTGTTTTCTAGTCAACTTATCACTAAAAACCAACCCGTTGTTGGGATTGATGGTATTTGAATATTCTTCTTCATCACCTAATGTTTCATCATAATATGAATCATCTTCTTCAATTAATTCAGTCAAATCTACGTTCATATCCATTTTTTTTATTTTATATTATACGAATATCCCCAAAATTCCTTAATTGCATTCTTTCTATGATTTTAATCATTGCTTCTGCACATCTTTTACTTGTTTTGTCAGAAAAACGTTTTGGTGGGACATTCTTAATCTTATTTTTCTTTTTTTTACTTTTAAACATGTTGTTTTCAAATTACAAAAACATATATTCGATGCAAATATATAAAAAAAATATCAAAAAAACAAAAAAAAGAGGGTATATTTTTTTGAATATACCCTCAATTTTAAGATTTTTTTCACATTCAAGCCTTCACTTGAAGAAGGATTTCTTGTGAAAGTGCCTTTTGAACCATTTCTTCCGCACTAATTGGCTTTGATGCGGTCTTTTTAACATCTTCACCAAGTAGCAGACTGACGATTGCACCGTCAAAGCCACTGAAGAAATAGCAGCCAGCATCATCAATTGTTGCGGGGAAATCTTTCTTAGCCCTTGATGTGCAATCCCACCAAATGAATTTCAAAGAATCGACATACTCAGATGGGAACACACCTTTAAGTCTTCTCTTCATACATTCATAATTGGTTTCTTCTGTGTTAGTAGAATTAAATTGCATATCACTGACCACAAGTATGGTTGTTGGATAATCAGCCAAGGGTATTTGTGGGTTTGCTTTTCGTGTGCGAACCATCAAATCAATAATTGATTGGAAATTTGTGCTACCCCAAGCAGTAGTACCTTTGATTAGGTCTCTTGCCATATCGCAAAAATCACCTTGCAATTGCTTGATATTTGAAACATTGTCAAACATGACAACATTCTTGTGGAAAGCACCCTCATTAAGAGTTGAGAAATAAATTCCCAATGACAAGCAAATTTCCAACGCAGAAACGTTTACACCAGTGTCTGACCATGACATTGAGCCACTAGTGTCCAACGCACACCAAACGTTTTCACGAACCTTACCATCTTCCTTTGCAGTCGCAATAAGTTTGTCAAACTGCTTGTTAAGCGTAATTTCCTTGAATGGCTTTCCGTTACATGTTTTCCACTGCTTAACCAATTCATACACATAACCGTTAAATGGTATGGTTTCCTTGGTGTTCAACCAATCAATATAGGATTGTGTAAGTTTGTGATTATCCAAGAATCTAGAATTTACCAAGTTGGAAAGTGCTTTTCCAGGAATTAGATTCCAATTGATTTCATCATAGTTTCTTGCACAAATCTTCTTTTGGAAATCGTGTGCAGTACCACTCGACTTGAACTTGTTGTACTTTGGTGAACTCATACCAACATACTTTGCAAATTCCTTTGCCAAGTTATTGGTAATCAAATTCCAATCTGTTGTACACTTGCTCTTGCTTTCAATTCGTGGCATAAACTTCTTGATGTTGTTCACATGTTCCTTGAGTTTCATACCTTGTGCAATCAGAACAAAGATTACCTCCTTGTTGATTACATTCAAGCCAAGAGTTTGGTCAAGATACAACAGTACCCACAAATCACGCCAAGAGCCAACAATTGGCAAAAGCCAAATGTTTTCATTGAAAGCGTCCTCATGGTATTTTGCAACCCACAAAAGACGTTTGAATGCTTCGTCCCTTGACCCTTGACCCTTTTGCACCTTATCGGTTACAAAGTTGTCATTCACCTTTGTCTTGCGTGTAATCATACGCAAATAGAAAATGAAACGAAGGGCATCTGTTGGATTGGCTTCCCAAAGAGCCGATTGGTCTGCAAAGACTTCATCTATGTCGCGCCCACGATAATTTCCAGCCTTACCGAATTGGTCAACAAAGACATTATTTGTTGTGGTATTTGTCAATGCACCGTTTTCAGTATAGCCAATTGTGGACAATGCTTCCAAAAATTTGTTTGTTGTTTCCATAATATTTTTTCTCCGTTTTGTTAATTTTTTCTCTGCAAATATATAAAAAAAAATTACAAAAAACAAAATTTTTCATTAAAAAAATGTTAAAATTTATATATTTTGATTATTTTATGATATTTATTACATATAAAACGATAAAAAAGTATGCGACTTAATGATATTATTAATGAATGTATTCAAAATTATGTTCATAGAAATAACTTGAATGAGAATTGGTTTGGCGAAAATTCTTTTTTTGAAAAGAAATCTGATGAAGATGATAGTGAAGCATCAAAAAAGGATAATATGAAAACAAACGCCAAAAAAGCAAGAAAAAGAAAAAAGGACAAGAAAATGGCATCTGAATCCTTGATGAAAACATTGATGGACTATTATCAAGAAAACAAGGACACCATTAATCTGAGAGGTACTGTTTCCGAAATTTACAATATACCAAGAGATACTACTGGTTCTCAAAAGGCTTTGATTAAATTGAATTCAAAGACAAGAAAGGTTCTTGCTGCTTTGAATGGTGAGGTGCGTGAAGATAACGGAATCCCATATAAACTTTCAAAATATGTTGCATTAAGACTTGCAAAAATGTGGGAAATATAATTAAAATAAAAAAAGTATGGTTAATAGCCATACTTTTTTTATATCTTGGAGTTTATCAATTCAACTTTCTTGCCGAATTCCTCTTTCATTCGCTGAATTGCGTTTTTCAAGATTTGTCTAACTCTTTCGGGAGTAAGACCCATCATTTCACTAATCTTGAATCGGTCTAGTGCGCCTTTTTCTGAATCGAAACCGTAATAGAGTTTGATGATTTTGGCTTCCCTATCGCTCAAACAAGTCATAAGTGATTTAAGCAATTCTCGATTGTACTGATTGTTTGCATCAGTTTCGGCATCGTTTGCAATTGATGTGGCATTGTTGAATGCAATCATATCAGAAATGTTTGATGGCTCTGAATCGTCATCAGCAGATTTCATATCATTTATTGATGTGATTCGCATTTGCAGAACATCAGTTTCGTGTCCCAATGTTACGTGACATTCCTTTTCAATCAAATCCATCAATTCCTCATTGCTTGGCTCTCTTTCGTATTTCTGAATGAAAGCGTTTCTCATTTTTGAAACCAAATGCTGAGTTTTAGAGGTATTTGTTTGTCTGATTGCTGGCTCTACATCCCTCGCATACTGAGTAATGTTTCGTCTGATGTACTGTGCAGCAAGTGTGTTGAATCTTGTACCCATTGTAACATCAAAATGGTCAATAGCCTCAAGCACACCTATATTACCTTGCTGAATCATATCAAGATAATTTTCGTTTGTGCTATAAGCCTTTGCAGCAGATATTACAAATTTCAATTGTGACTTCAGCAGTTTGTCCCTAGCAGCACTCTTTTCTTCTTCGGTTGAATTGGGGTCATTGTAAATGCTGAAAAGTTCCAACTCCTCCTCTTTTGAAATAGGCGCATATTTGATGACATCATTGTAGTACAATGTAACTGCCTCAGTTCTGTCAAAATAATTTCCTTGTGAACCAATGTTAACTATCATATATAACTATTTAATCATTTGTGCTTGACAACAACAACTGTCTTGTTGCCCTCTTCCTTTGGTAAGGTTTCCACCACAACAAAATTTTCAAGCATTGAAAGCAATTCAAACAATCGCTTTTGGCTTTCTGTTCTGCGTGTAAGTTCCCTACCTTTCATTGTAAGGACAATCTTCACTTTCAAACCTTTTTCGATAAAGCCCTTGATTTGCTTTGCCTTTGTTTCCAAATCGTGCAAAGTGATATTAACCCTCAAATCAATTTCCTTGATTGGTTTTGTGGTGCTTTTAGAACTTTTCATCTTCTTGTTCAAGTCAAAGATGTATTTGTTGTAGTCATCCACCCTTAGAATTGGAATGTCTGATGAGGTGTTAATTTCAAACAAGTCAAGTTCCTTTTCATCAGCCAATTTTTTGGCTTGTGAAAATGAAATGATTGCTGATTCGATGTTGTTGCCAACGATTCTGACTTTTGCATCATCACTATAATGCAGTTCGTCATTGACTTTAAATTCTTGCTTTTTAGGTTTTGTTTTATTCACTTTTTTATAGTTTTAAAATCTTATGCAAAGTTAAGCATTTTTTTTTGTTAAAAACGAAAAATTTTAACTAAAAAATGTTAAATTTTTTCCCAAAATAGGTAGTTTTCGTCAGATTGATATGTTCCTTCTGTCAAACCGCCTTTAATTGAAAACTGATGAATCAATGTTTCGATATAGTACAAGTTATCTTTCACATAATTGTACACATCTAGCATATATGCTTCAATTTCGTCTGGAAATGCTCTACCATAAGCATCATTTTCTGTTTTCTCAATTGCCTTATCTCTTAAACCAAGAATAAGTGAAACATCATCCAATAAGGATGAATGAATACTCAACAAAACGTGTTTGTCAATTTCGATTTTGTTGTCATCGTCATTGCTAATCAAAATAAATGGTAGCAATTTAAGATGGTCTTTAGTCAATGTCAATTTAATCATTTTAAATATATGTTGTTTTTTTGTTCCTTTAAATATTCCTTATATGCCTCTTTACCTTTTTCCTTTAATATGTCTTTTCCATCATAATAAGCCTTGAACCAATATTGTACTTTTTTTCTCTGCTTATAATCATAGACATCAGCATCAAGATTTGTCAGTTTTTCTTCAATTATTTTCAATACCCTTTCTTTATCTCCATTGCCATCAAAAGGTTCACAACCCAATATTGGCAATGCAATCTTTTTTCCCTTATATAAAATATTAACCAATTCCAAGCATTTTTCAAGAGAATCGTATTCCAAATAATCTTTTCTTAAATCTGGACGTGCGTTTGGGTACTTGACAATATAGCATAAGGTAAAAGTTGGCATACCATCACGCTTGCAATCAAGTATAGTACCCAATTTATTCGGGTCACCATACCTAGTTGCAATGTTATCTTCAAAAACAAACGGATATTTCTTGCGTATTTCCCACTGCAAGCCTTCATTCATACTTGAATAAATGTTTGCGGGTATTAATACGGTATCATATTCTGTTACATGGTCTTTTAATTCAACATCTTTTACTATGTTCATTTAAAGTTTTCGTGTTTTTTCAGTTCTTCCAAAAGTTCTGATTCCTCTTTTGAAATGTTATTTGGCATCTTGTATCTTACAATACAATATAAATCACCGTGCTTGGTTGATTTGAATTGTGGCATACCCTTGCTTGCAATACGCAATTTTGAATTGTACTCACACAATTTAGGTATCTTTACCTTTATTTGCTTGCCATCAATGGTATCAATTATATATTCACCACCAGTTATTGCAATAAGTATAGGTACATTAACAGCCATATAAAGGTCGCTGCCATCACGTTCAAAAATTGGATGCGGCAATTCTCTGATTTGGATATATAAATCACCGAATTTGCCATTGCTTGTTGGTGTTTGAGAACCCTCACCTTTTATAGTGAATTCCATACCATCAGCAGCACCCTTTGGTATGTTGATTTCCAATTCCCTATAAACTTTTTCAAGTCCTATGCCGTGGCATTTTTTACAAGGATTTTCAATTTTAGTGCCACTACCTCCACAACTTGGGCAACTGCTTATTTGTTGAAAAGCACCCGAAACATAGTTCTTATATCCAACGCCTCCGCAATCTGGACAAGTTTTCTTAATACCATTGGGTGATAATCCGCTACCTTTACATTCAGAACACTGTTCTTCACGCGCAAAACGAATTTTCTTTAATGCACCACTATATAATTCCTCAAGTGTGACATTCAAAGAAATAGCCAAATCCTTTCCATTGGTGTTTTGCTGCTTTCTTGCTCTTCTATCACCAAAAAAAGATGAAAACATATCAGCCATACCACCATTGCCTCGCATACTGTTGAACAAATCAAAAGGATTGAATGATGAATCAAACTTGAATTCCGTATGTGGGTTATCATACTTTTCCCTTTCTGTCGGATTTGACAATACTTCATATGCTTCTGCAATGTCCTTAAACATTGTTTCCGCTTTTTTCTTGTCTTCTTCTGAATCATTCGTATGTTTGTCTGGATGCCATTTGATAGCCAATTTGTGATATGCTTTCTTTATTTCATCTTCTGTAGCATTCTTGTCAACACCCAAGATTTTATAATAATCTTTAGCCATTTCTTATAAATATTTAGTTATGCAAATATACGCACTTTTTTCGTAAAAAACAAATTTTTTTAGTTAATTATTCTTAAAATAATATAACGGAATACCAAACACAATGCTTTATGTTGGAATTCCGTTACAATCATTAGTTAATATAACTGTCAATATTCTTGACAATATGATTAACTTCAACAAACACAAGCATATTACACTGGTCATCATTCAACATTGTAACATCATGTGTTGTTTGTGTGCCAATAGTTTGACCTCTTTCAATACGCTTCTTAGCCAATTCAATGCCAACGTTAAAGTCAAACTTATCTCTTGGGTCGCAAATAGCCCAAGCCATTTCGAAGGTTCTTGTCTTTACCTTTTTCTTTTCAAAAACAACACCTTCCAACTGTCTTGCTGTACCATCTTCAAAAAGCCTAATGTCTACTGGTGTTGTTTCTGTTTCCTTTGTTTGTGTCATCTTACCAACAACAGTT
>Ga0310695_10009907_pt1 | contig 14153 bp, 9 predicted proteins | sample RumenRJG_04DNA_FD_203882 | JGI IMG/M metagenome (GOLD analysis project Ga0310695, IMG submission 203882) | Bovine rumen microbial communities from Lethbridge, Alberta, Canada - RJG_04 (v2) (version 2) | ecosystem: Host-associated > Mammals > Digestive system > Stomach > Rumen | place: Canada... | reverse complement strand
AAAATATAGTTTTAAAATAAAACACCTCATGAAAAAAAATATATTGTAGAATGAAAATATAAAAAATCAAAAAATCAAAAAATTAATTAACGGACAAACCCATATAATATTCCTAAAACAATTGAAAAAGATGAATATAATACTCCAGAATTACGATTAAAATATTATGGACAAGAAGATCATTTGAGAAAGTATGGCTTAGATTTTAAAGATAGATTAAAATCTGTTGGATTTAATGTTGAAGAAATATTATCATCAGAAGTTATATCTTCACAAATTGAAAATAAATTGTATGGAATAGGACATGATATAATGTACATATGCACAAAATAATATTCAGTATCTGATAAAATTAATTTTTGATTTTTAGGAGGGATTAATTTGGAAAATGAAGAGGTTATTGTGCATGATGAATCAATATATCAAAATACAACAAACAATGCACGAAGAATATGTAATCCAACAATTACGGTAAAAAAATATAAAAATAAACTTCAAAAAACTGGAGAGCAATATGGAGTTAATAGAATAGGCTTTCAAGGAATAAATTACCATTCAACAATATTTTCCAATCAAAAAAATAATTCAAATAATTTCGTATTAACCATCTGTAAATTTTTAATATCTTGAATAGAAAATTCTCAAACAAATAAAATATTAAATAACATAGTAAATACTCCAAAATTTTTAGATGAATAGAAAAACATTATCCTAGAAAAATTAAAGTCCGAATACAAAAAATATAAGATTAACTACTATAAAATCAATATATAGTCACTTAACAAATTGAGTCAGGTATTTTTCTTTAAAATTTTTTTGCAGTGAAACACCTCGACATTTCTCATTGAAGACATAATGGGATCCATCTACTAACATTTCTTTTGATTCAATTAGTAAACCTTTAATATATTTTTTGTGGATGTCCCAAACACTTTCAAGTGGATCAAACCATGGAGAATAATCTGATAAGTATAATAATATATATTCAATGCTTCTGCAATGTCTTGTGCAAAATCAGAGATGTGGGCTCGTGCATTGTCCAAAAATATAACAATACGTGGCCTATTTTGGAAAATTTGATAAATTTCCAAATCATTAATCATTTAGTAGATGTAATATTTTTTTGTTTGCTTTATTTTATCGGGATTTTCAGTTGATTCTCTTTTACAATATTTTCCTAATTTTCTAGCAAGAATTGAAGATTTGTCACGATTATTTCCGTTTCATTGATCTTAAAATTTTTCCAGTGAAATCATCGTTATTTTCATCATTATCTCCAATAATTTTTCTTATTTCCTTTTTTGAAAATCATAATTCTTTATTACATAATTTAATAATTCTATATCTTGTTCTTCTTGCTAATAGAAATTTCTTATTTTGAATAAAGATTTACCAAATTCAAATTCATTTAAATTTTTTATATCGAACAATAAAGATTCACAATTAAACCCTAAAACTCCTAGAAAATTCGCTGAAAAGGATTAGCATGTTATTTGTGCCGTATTTTCTTCATCTTCGAGATAAATAGTTTTTTTAGTTCCAATTCCTGTTTTTATTGTTGATTCATCCAGTGCAATGACAATGTCATGTATTGTTATTCTTGCAATTTCAATGTTTTTTTAAGATTTCTTCTCCATTTCCGGGTGCTTCTCTAAATTTAAATCTAGGTTTACCATAATTAAATCCTTATTGTCTTACAATATCTTATTGGATAATCAAGAGATTCTAAGGCCCCATCTAATTCTTCTTCAGTCATCACATTAAATATGTCAATTTTACTTTTTTAGGCATGATATAATATATGTCCAAACTAGCACATATAAAAGACATGATAAAAGTTAGTTAAGTTACTATACTAATAAAAAATCATATTAAAAAGATGTTAAATAATAAAAACTTTCAATAAATGGATTTTTCAGTGATTAAAACGATTAATGCTTATTTACTAAAATTTATAAAATCTTTAAATGAGACAATATTTCCGTAAAATACTATACTACGAAGAATATTACTCGAACATTTTTTAAAACTTAAAAATTAATTAAATATTTTCAATAAATTAAAACTAAATTTTACATTAAATAAATAAGAATGAATCAATTTTCAATTTTTCTGTTGTTTTACCAACATTCTTTTTGACAGTTCCCCCCCCCCTCAAAATTAAAAAATTGTGATTTCGTATCACCTCCCCAAAAAAATAAAAAAATCATTTTTTAAATATATTATTAAAAAATCTTTTATTTAAAAGTTCATTATATTTTTTAAGAAGATATTTGTTTCTATCTTCCAAAACCATAATTTTATTTGATTCATTTGAACTATTGAATTGATTGTATTTAAATGGTACATTTAAATTATTATCTTTTTTTGCTAAAATTTTAACAGAATTATACAATTCTTTATTCAAATTAATATTATTATCAATTTCCTCAAAGTTTTTTTCTAAATCTTTTGAAAATGATGCCAAAATACTAATTTCATTTTGAATTCTATCAATTTCTTTTAAATAAATATTATTTTCCAAAAATCCCCGATCTACTGAATTGTTGTTCAAAGACAATTCATACTCCCTTACAGAATTTGAATTAATAATTGCATTAAAACGTTTCAATGCATTATTTCTTTTTATAATACTAACATATGCATCAGTATTTAAAAAATCCATTTCCTCAATTGCTAATTTAACCATTTTAAAATAATCTTGGGAATGAGAAGAACTAATATACATTGATAATTGAGTTATTTTAAAAATTAAAAAATCCTCCCTGAATTCATCAAAGCAACTCTCATTTTCAAGAAAATTTTCAACAAAATCGACAATTTTGAATATATCCGGAGCATTAGATGCTGTATTATTAACAGAATTTGGATTAGATAGCCTATAATGATAAAAAAATTCTGGAACATAGGAAATTCTTTTTGCCCGAATCATTGATTGAACATGGAATGGTACATCATCAAAAGCAACATTCGTATGAAATCTGAAGTCATCATATTTATCCAAAAATTCTTTTTTATAAAATTTAGTCCAGGGTGCAAATGAACTCAAAAGAACATGTCTTTTTATAGCCTGATAATTAAATGTGAAATTATTAAAATCAACATCATTAAAAATTTTTTCAAACTCAAATCCCGGTTCATCATAATTTATAGGTTCACCATCCCTAAAACTAGCTATTTTAAATATTACAAAATCAGAATTATTTGAAATCGCATTATCATATAATTTTTCTAATGCATTTGGAATTAAATAATCATCAGGATCAAAGAAGTAAATATAATCTCCATTAGCATTATCCAATGCTTTATTTCTAGCAGCACCACAACCTTGATTTTCTTGATTAATAATTTTAATTCTATCATCATTCTTTGCAAAATCTTCCAACATTTTTAAAGAGTTATCTTTAGAACCATCATTCACACAAACTAGTTCAATATCTTTTAATGTTTGATTTAATAAACTATTAATTGATTCATCAAGAAATTCCTCAGCATTATAAACGGGGATTATTAATGAAACTTTTATATTATTAAAATATGAATCACAAGCATTTAAAATTAATTCATCATCTTTAAAAACATCATGAACAATATTTTTAATTTCATTTTTATCCTCAGAAGAATTCTCAGGAGAATTAAGATAATAAAATAATTGATATTTATACTGATTAACTAAATTATCAAATCCCGAATTTTCTAATATTTCAAAAACTAACTTAAAATGTTTAATATAATCATGTTTCTTTCTATAGGTATTTATTTTTCCAAAATTATTGCCTGCAGAACGTAATGCATAAAAATCAACAGGAACCGTAGAAAAATTGTCTAATTTAGATAAAATTTCCGCGAAAAATACTGGATCTTGACCCCTAAGTAAATCAGGAAATTTAAAACCATTTTCAATTATAAATTCTCTGTTGAAAATATTTTTATAAAAAGAATATGGTATGCCATAATCTTCAGGTTTCAAAATTTTATGCTCAAAAAATCGCTGAAGATTTTTATTTATTACTAATTCACCATTTAATTCCATAACTTTAAGATTAGCTGAAACCATAGAAGCATTATCTGTAATAGCCACATCATACATTTTTTCTAGTGCAGACTTATCTATAAATATATCATCAGAATCCAAAAATGCAATATATTCTCCATTAGCATAAGCCATAGCATTATTTCTTGCAATACCAGACCCTTGGTTTTTTTGATTGAAAATTTTAATTTTATTGTCATATTTTGATTTATACTCTTCTAAAATTTTTAAAGAATTATCAGTTGAACCATCATTAACACATATGACCTCCAAATCAGTTAAAGTTTGATTAAATATACTATCTAATGAGTCTCGAATCACAGTTTCATCATTGAAAACTGGCATTATAATTGAAATTTTAATTTGATCGATAATAATCCCCCCACACAATTTTTAAAATATCTGGATAATAATCAAGAATTTGTTTAAGCTGTAAATCATTTCCCCCTTTAAAATTTGATGAATATAAAGTTTCTTCATTAATAATATTTAATTCTCTCGCCAAATTAATATAAGTTAATTGCACTATATTATTTTTCACAGATTTTATTTTAGTTTTATTTAAAATAGCCATAGCCCATACCCAAATATCATCAGCAGTAGGACATAATCTTTCAAACAAAATATCATTACAAACATCTTTATATAAAGAATTTGGTGGGAATAATGATCCTGCACCATTTGTAGAAAGATTAATAAAAGAAGGTTCAGTTTCGCCAACATTTAACTCCCAATCATTATACTCATCAAAAGAACCATCCATATTTAAAGAAATTTTCCTTGATCTTTGGCAAATAATATAGTCGGGATTTTTTTTATGCTCCTCATACAATAATTCTAACCAATCATTAGGATAAAATAAATCATCATCGGCAGTGATAATCAAATCATTAGGATATTTCAATAATGATGGAATTAATTTTTTATACGATTTTAAATCCTCACACCAATTTATCTTTAAACCAAATTTTTTAAGATTTAAAACATTCTGAGGAATATCATTTTCACCATTAGGAAATTGCTCGCTAGCCAACCATAAAATAACTTCATCTGGCTTTATACTTTGATTAAAAATAGAATATATACAGTAATGAATATCATATAATCTCTCAGGGAATGAAGTTAATGAAACAATTAATTTTTTATCACGTTTATATGTTGTGACACCCACATCACTAAAATTTTTAATTTCAACATCCAATACTCTTTTATTTATGGATTTGTGGTACGGATATAAATCTTTATTTATTAAAACATTACCCTCATCAATACCATATAAAACAAAATAAAGTAATGGATTTAATTTAGAATTAATAATATTGATGTTAGAACTTTCATAAAATTTTCCATCAAATGAAGCACTAGGATTTTTACCTTGATTATGACCTATTGATAGGTAATGTAATAATGGATTAAAATTAAGAGTATAATTATATTTTGAACAATAATATTCATAATCAAATAAATCCCATTTTTCAATTAAATCAATACCTTTAACTAATTCATCACTCGAACAATTCTCAAATAATAATCTTAACATAATCAGTTGAGAATTAATATTTACTAAAGATTCATTGAAATTATTTAAGTTTTCACACAATATTGACATGTTATTCAGAATTTGCTTTTCATTCTTAATAGATACAGCAATTTTACTTGCTTCATGAAAATTTTTATTTGAAATTTCTTTAAATAACAAATTATACTCATTATGGGAATGTACATCTTCATTTTTTTCAAATTCAACAAATAAAAAATTACAATCTTCTAAAAGATCAACACGATCCTCAAATATTAAATCACTGCTAATGAATTGCTCAATCCAATAATTTAAACGAGAAAGACAAACATAAGAAAACTCCTCACCAACAGACAATAATAAATCATATAATTCCAAATAAGAATTATATAAACCTTTCAAATAAGTTTTATTTCTTTCATAACTAACTGATTTTTCAGTAGATGAATTTCGAATAACATACTCAAAAACAGGAAAATTAATGAAAGAAATCCCTTTAGAATGCAAAAAATAATTTATAGAAAAAACCAAATCTTCACCAGGCACAGCAATAGGAAATTGAATATTATTTTCTAATATTATGGACTTTTTATAAATTTTAGACATTATTGCTGGAGGATATACTAAAATTTTAAAATTCTCAAAAATATTATTCAGTTTAAAATCATTTTCAAAGAAAATATGGTTATTCTTTAAACCATCATTATTAGTAACATAATAACCAGATACTAAATCCAAATCATTATTATAAATTTCTTGATACAATTTTTCACAAGCATCAGGATAAAAAATATCATCCGCATCTAAAAACATAATATAATCAGATGTTGCATTTTGAATGCCAACATTACGTGGTTGACCACCAAATCCACTATTGTTTTTTAATAAAATACATTTAACATTATCATAATCACAAGAATATTGTTTTATAATTTGCCAGGAGTTATCAGTCGAATAATCATCAACCAATATCAATTCTATATTTTCAAAACCAATAGACTGTTCTTTAATTGAATTAAATGTATCACGAATATATCTTTCAGAGTTATAAACAGGAATTATTATAGAAATTAAATATTTTTCACCACACATAAAAAATCACACCCACCGCTTAAATTTTTTAATAAATTTAGAAATAACACTTCTATTTAATTGATTTTTTAATTCTAAATTTTCAGACATCAAATAATCATTTTGTAGATTAAGATATTTAATCATATCATTAAGACGCATTAATTCATCAGACGAATTATTATTAATTAATTTTTTGTTTGATAAACTTTTTTGTTCATAAAAATTTAAATGATACTCTAATTCATTTGAATAATTAACTAATAATGCAAATTTATTTTCTAAAATGAATAAAAAATCTTTAATTTGAAATTCCTCATTATCTTCCAAATGTTTATAATATTCTAAATTTACATCACCTTTAAAATTATCTTGCATTAATTTAAATTCAATATAATTTTCTGAAATCATAGCATGAATATAAAAAACAAGATAATAAAATGAAATTTTATTTAAGTCATGTACTGAAATATTTAATGATTTTAAAAATAGTTTAATCTTTTCAAAATATTGTGGTTTAAATTCATCACCCATTTCATTTAATTTACGTTCAAATTCTTTAAAAGTAAATTCTATAAATTCTAATTTAAATTCATCAAAAAAATTATTTTCCAATAAAAATTCTTTTATACCACACATCACATCATAAAAAACAACAGCTTCACTCGAAGACACATATAAAGTTTGAAGTGAATCCTGACCTATTCTATTATAATGATAAAAAATTTTAGGAAAATAAGATATTCTTTTAGCTAGCAACATGGATTTAACGTGAAATTCAACATCATTATACAACTTATGATGGGGAAATTTAATGTCATTTTCAAAAATAAAAGAACATTTATAAAATTTAGACCATATAACCCCAAAATAGGCATTTAATACTTTATTTTTAACAAATTTATAATCAAAGGATAATGATGAAAAATCTTTATTTGAATCCTCACCTAAAAAATGAATTAAATCCATTGATTGATTATCTGGCAAATGCCTTACTGCATCAAATAAAACCAAATCAGAATTAAGATTAATTGCTTGATTATATAATTTTTCACAAGTATCCTTTTCAATCCAATCATCAGAATCTAAAAATAATACAAAATCCCCTGTAACTTTTTCTAACGCCACATTTCTACTAAAACCCGCACCAGAGTTTTCTTGATGAAAAATTTTAAATCTATCATCGCCATTAGAAAAATCTTTAAGAATTTTAAAAGAATTATCTGTTGACCCATCATCAATACAGATTATTTCTATATCAGACAATGTTTGATTTTTAACAGACATTAAACAATCAGTTAATAAATTCTCAGAATTAAAAACTGGGATAATAATTGAAACTTTAGGATTATTCATTCAAACCACATTAAATAGAGAATCTATCATGTTTTTTATTCCGTATAAATAATTTTTCAATGAAATCTAATTTTTCTTCAACCTTAAAGTTAGATAATAATGAAGAAACTTTATTAAACTCTAAAGTTTCACCAGGTTTTTGAGAATATACATATATTCCACTCACATACTCATCAACATTTTCAGAATATTCTTTTTCAAAATTACCTACATAATCCTTTGTGAAAAATACTTCCTTTTTTAATAAATTAATTGGATTACCACCATATAAATTATTGGAATCCAATTTTACATAAGACGGGACATAAGAATAATTATCAATAATCGAGCCAGATCCTATATTTACTCCTTTACTGACATAAGATAAATGACCCAGCCATACATGATCACCAATTAAAACACTACCGCTGTGATTAACTCTTTTTTTAGTATTAATATCATAAATAATATGTGCATCAGATGTTCTAATATTAGTACCGCTTCCAATTATACATTCATCACCAATGATTAAATTTTGATGTTCTTGAACATTAATATTAATTGGAGGAGTTAAATTGTTATCCCTACCAATAAAAACAACAGAATTTTGAAAAATATGTAAATTAAAAGAGTAATTACTATTAGTACTTGATAAATAGATTAAAGAGTTGCTTCCTCCAAATAATATTGAGCAATCAACCAAATTCACATTATTTTCACAGTATAATACATTTCCGGAACCATGAAATGTAATTTTTGAACTTGACATTTTAGGGTTTCCAGTAATCCTATTCTCTTTTAAAGATGAAAAATCATCAGCACTTGTTACAATTTCCATAATAAACACTTCTTTTAATCATAAGCTCGACATTCTAATATTGTATCCGCAATAAATGTCCAAGGTTGTTCTTTAGATAAAATAAATTTATAACCCAAATCCAAGTGATCAATCCACGGTTTAATATCAAAAAAATCATGGACACTATGATAAATACTCAAAAATAAAATTGGTTTTTGAGTTTTTAATGTATTAATAGCACCCTTAAGGAGATTTTTTTCTTCACCTTCAACATCTACCTTAATAAGACCAACATTTAAATCATTTTGTTCAACATAAGAATCAATTGTCATGGATTGAATTGAAAAAAAATTATCAAATTTACGCCTATTAGCGTCAGCAGTTATTCCTTGATAATTATCTCCAGAAACATATAATTCCATTTGACCATTTTTATCACTTAATGAAGCTTGAACTGGTACAATATTAGTTATATTATTAAGTTTTATATTTTGAACCATTTTCTCATAAGACTCATGAAACGGTTCAAAAGCATGAACATTACTTGAAGTTAAATTTGATAAAGATATAGATGAGTCTCCAGTGTAAGCACCCGCATCAATGATATCCTTATTTTTTAAGAATTCTTTATCTTCATCATTAAACGGATCATTAGCAAAACAATGAATATTAAAATTATTATCAACGAATTCATAATCCAATATCTTATTTTCAGACATGCATTCTAATTCAAATTTAGAAAATCTATTTTGTTCTTCAACTTCAAAATTATTGAATAAAGTATCCCTTTTCATAAAATTAACAGCAATAGCACGTAAATACGCAAATCTAAAAAAATTCTGTGATTCTTCAGGTAAATCTTTTAGCATTTCAGACAATTTATCCCCAAAATCTTCACGATAAAAATAATCTATATAATCCCAATCACAAAAACTTCCAGCATTTTTCTTAATTCTATTTTGATAAGAAATAAATTTTATTCTTTCTTTAAGTTCTTCATTTTCTTCTAGAAGCTTTTCATAATTTTCTTTATAAAAATTATATTGATTACTTTTAGATAATAATTTATTTTTAAAATTCATAGTTTTCTAATAGCCCCATAAACTCGCTTACAGTTATTTTTGTCATTAAACATATAAAAATTATCTACCCTCTTTTTATATATATCTTTCATGTTACAATCAGTCTTCAAATATTCTTCAATAATGCATATTAATTCATACTCTTCTTTTGTAACTTCACCAAAACCCATTGTTTCATAGTTAAAATATCTATTTTTAAAATTATAATCATCACCATACTGGTAATAAACAATAGGCTTCTTATTATATGAAAAATCAAAAGCAACACTAGAATAGTCAGTAATTAATATAGAAGAATTATTGAATAATTCTTGATAATTTGTCGATTCATCAAAAATAACTTCCTCTTTTTTATTAAACAAATCAATGAATTCATACACTTTAGGGTGGGGTTTAAAAATAATTTTATACCCATATTTTTTAGCTAAATTAACCAGTTTTTCATTATTAATTAAAGAATTAATCTTTTTAAAATACTCGGATTTATTAATTTGACTTTTATAAGTATATGATAAATTTTCTCTCCAAGAAGGCATTATTAAAATTTGTTTTTTATCTGAAATATTGGCCAAACCATCAAATCTTGGAAAGCCCAATACTTGAACAACACCCTCAGCATAATTATACTTATACTCATAGAATGAATTTCGTTCTATCTCGGAAACAGTTACTAAAAGTTCAATGTTTTTATCATATTTTTTTAGCCACATAGATACATCATCTTTAGTAACTCCATGTTGCAAGAATATTTTGCCCGAAGATATTAACCCCGAATAGTATTTAATATTTTTACCCCAAAAGGGATTTAAAATATTTTCATCAGGATGAGAGGAAATAATCTTATCCGCAAATAAGTAAATCAATCTTTGTTTAATAGAATAAAATGGAACAACATTGTCCAAATCTTTTAATCTGTTAAAATCATTAGAATCTTCACAAATAGTATAATACTTTTTAATTCCATCATTTTGTTTAATAGAATATTTATAAAGATGCTCCGCATTATCATCAGCTTGATGGCGCCTATCCATAAATAACCAAATTTTTTTATTTCTATAATAGGGGAACAATAAAAGATATAAAAATCTAAATAATAATGCAGAAGTCCAATAAGGACCTTTTTTAATAAAAATATTTTTTAAAACAGAAAATTCAGACTTAATCATTTTAAAATAAGAATAATTTTTAATCTTAAACATTTTTCCATAATATTTAATAAAATAATTGTCCCAAATTGAATAATTACTTGCTTTAGACATTCTAGCATGACTTAAGAAATCCATTTCCAAATTAACAACACCTTCTTCGGATGAAGAATATTTAACATATAATTTAATCACACATTCTTTCTTTTCAGATAAAGGTACTTCAAAATCAAAATTAGTGATAGACTCAGAAAATTCATCCGAAATACGATCAGAATAATCAACACATTTTGAGTCATATTGCTGAAGTCCATTGTTTGTTTCTTTAGTCAATACAATCTTAATTTTATCCTTATCAAAAAATGATTTAAACATACCGGAAATATAAAGAGTATTATTTTTTATTTCAATTATATCTAACCAAAATTTATGTATTGATAAACGGTCGAGTACTATGTCTCCAACATACATTACAACATCATTATTTTCAATTTTTATAGAAGTTTCTGAGTCATATTTACATTTTAAAAGATAATTTTTAACATTTAATTTGACATTGCGATGTTTAAGAATTAAATCATCATCCAAAAACTTGGCAATATATTTTAGATTATTATAAAATTCCTCAAACTCATTATTCTTAGCTAATAACAATTGTACATCATTAGAATAAAATATCCATTGAATATCATAAATAATCATGTACTGGATAAAAGTCGGAACGGCCGAACATTTATCAAGAGAATAATTGATTAAATCAATGAAATAATTTTTTAAACGGTCATTATAAAAGTTTATACTTTTATTAGATGTGTCAATTGTTGAAGATTCATCGAAACGTTTTCTATAATTATATGCTCCTTTTTTAACAACACCATAAGCCATTTTTTCTAAAAGAATTTTATTAACCATTATTGAATCTTCAGAACTAACTAAATTAGTATCAAATTGAAATTTATCAAAAAGTTCTGATTTAAAAAATGCTGAAGAAGCAGAAAGTTGAGGATAACACCAATATTTATTTAAATCCACTATTTTATCTGTTTTATATTTATAATTTAATATGTGGTCCCCTTTTTGTCTTTCAAAAAACCTTATTGGTATGGAAACCAAATCAATCTCATTAAAATGTTTTTCAAAAAATGGAAATACATATTCCAAAGTATCTGCCCTTAATGTATCATCAGAATCTAAAAAATTTATATATTTACCATTTATATATTTTAATCCCAAATTACGGGCAGCTGCTTGACCCTGATTTTTTTGATGAAAATATTTAATATTGTCAGGGTAATTCTTAACATATCTAAGACAAATATCCGACGTATTATCATTACTTCCATCATCAACTAAAATAAGTTCAACATTACTTTCAAAACCAAAACTTTGATTGATTATCGATTCAATAGCATCAGAAACATAATTTTCAACATTATAACAAGCCATTACAATAGAAAATAACTTTGATGCATCTTTAATTGCAAAATCATCATAATCAACAGAATTAACTAATAAATCTACCCGATGCTTAATTTTTAAACTTAAATTATCCTTAATTTCGTGATCTTTTAGTAATTGAGTTAATAACTTTTTAAGAGAATAAAAAAAAGATTTTCTATATTTTTTTGAAGTCTGTGAATAACGCCATAGCATTAAATGAATAAACCTGTTAGATACATTAACCTTATAATCTTCCCAATTATTTGTTTCAATAAATTTTCCTATAATTAAGTTAAAAATAGGTACAATATCAGAATAATCTTTATATTCTGTTTTTTCAACAGTAGATCCCCCACGGTTGATTCTATAATAATATAATGTTTCATCGACAATGGAAACATTTTTTGCTTTTAGATATACATCATAGAAAAAAACTTCATCTTCAAAAATTAGATTTTCAGCAAATTTGATATTATGCTTTTTAATAAAAGAATTTTTATATAGTTTATTATATGGAGTTACTGAAATTTCACAGGTAAACTCCATAGTATCTTTATGAGAAAACACTTTTTTTTCAAAATCATCAAAAATTCCCAATGAATAATACCATAAACTATCATTAATTTCATTTGTTAATTCATCATATGATGCTACTTTACACATCACCAAATCAAGATTAGATTTTTTAGAAGAGTTGTATAATTTTTCAAGCATATCCTCTTTGATAAAATCATCACTATCAACAAAAGCAATATACTCTCCAACAGCATTATCAATACCAATATTACGAGCAATACCTTGTCCTTCGTTATCCTTATCAATAATTTTAATACGATTATCTTTTTTTTGATAATTTTTAAGAATTTCTAACGAATTATCAGTAGAACCATCATTAATACATATAATTTCAATATTACTTAATGTTTGGCTAAGAATACTATCCAAACATGTGGGCAAATAATTTTCTGTATTAAAAACTGGAATAATGATAGAAACAGTAATTGGGCACATTATCAATATTTTTGTAATTTTAAGTATTTAAAAGATAGGATTTTAATTCATGCACCGAAACTTAAATAATTTTTTCTAGATTTTTAATATTCTCCCATTTTTAATAACATTGTTATAATTTTGTTTGATGTTGAATCAAAATTTTTATTAATAAAAAGAACAATAAGTATTTATTGTAAGAATAATTTAGAATTCTTTTATTTCTAGTGTTTTTATGAATTATACGTAGAATTTAAGGATTTTTATTGTTCTTTTTAGTATTTGTGTTAAGATCAGTGCTTTTAGAGGTAAAAATTTAGCACTTTGATCTTTTTTTGAAACCAGTGTGCTCAGTTGAGTAATCTGGTTTCTTTATACTATTAAGTTCATCTTCTTCTTTTATTTTATTATATGATAATTCTTTAGAGACCAAAAGAAGAATAAAGTCTATTATTTTTGTTTTAATTGATTTCGACTCAATAATTAATGGATACAAATAGTCATAAATTAAAGTTATTATTGAGCTGAAATTTGCAGTTATATTATATTTTTTATCTTTATTTTTTATTTCACGACTATTTTGATTTTCTATATTGAATTTAACTGTTGTTGCAAGATTATATATGAAAATTCCTGCATAAAAGTCTTGTTCGATTATTTCTTTTCGGATTCCAGAAAATTCTTCGAGTTCTATAAAATTTTTTAATTTATCATATCCGGTTTCTATTGTCCATCTTTT
>Ga0310695_10009904_pt1 | contig 14155 bp, 7 predicted proteins | sample RumenRJG_04DNA_FD_203882 | JGI IMG/M metagenome (GOLD analysis project Ga0310695, IMG submission 203882) | Bovine rumen microbial communities from Lethbridge, Alberta, Canada - RJG_04 (v2) (version 2) | ecosystem: Host-associated > Mammals > Digestive system > Stomach > Rumen | place: Canada... | reverse complement strand
TTGGCTCGTCTGCTAATGGGTGGCGATCGTTTGTTGCTTTTGGATGAGCCTACATCGGGTGTCAATCCTGTCTATATCGATACGATAGAAAAGATTATCCGTGAGATGGTGGCCGAAGGGCTGACCGTCCTTTTGATAGAACATAACATGCACTTTGTCCGTCGGGTCGCCGACACCTGCGCTTATCTCGATGATGGGATTATTGAGAAGATTGGCTCAACAGCCGAAGTGCTTGACGATAAAAATGTGCGTAATAGTTATTTGGGATTATGAGCGAGTTGCTGAAGATAAACAACCTATGGGGAGGCTACCAAGAAGGTGTAGATATCCTTCGCGGCATTTCAATGGAAGTGCAGCAGGGCGAAGCTGTGGGCATTATCGGTCTCAACGGCTCCGGCAAATCCACCTTCGGCAAAGCTATCATGAATATGATCCCCATTCGCAAAGGTGAAATTCTCTTCGAGGGTGAAGACGTCACAACTCTCTCAACCAACGAGCTCTCACATCGTGGCATCTCCATCATGCAACAAGGCGGCAAGGTCTTCCATAACCTCTCCGTTTGGGAGAATTTCCAGTTGGCTGGTCAAGGAAATGCCAGTCAATTAGCGGAATTAATACCACTTTTGCAGCGCCCAAAGAAAGAACTCCAGCATTTGATGGCCGACAGATTGAGTGGTGGTCAAAAGCACCAACTCTCTTTGGCCATGACCCTTGCTACTAATCCCCGCCTCGTCATCCTCGACGAACCCAGCGCGGGCCTCTCACCCAAGGCTGTGGAAGATATGTACAGGATTTTGCATGATGCCAAGGGGAAACTAGGTGTTACTATTGTTCTAATTGAACAGAATATTGTGAAAGCAGCCAATTTTTGCAGTAGATGTGAATTAATGAATACTGGTACTGTTATTCGTAAATTGGTAAACCCCAATACAAAATTGTTAGAAGAAATATTGTTTAATAGAAATAAGGATCAGATATGAAAAAGTTTTTAATTGCATGTGGAGTTGTTATATTAACTCTATTTGGTTGTAAAACAGAACCATCAAACGTTATCAAAGTTGCCTGTAACTTGCCTATGACTGGTTATATAGGCTATTATGGCGAGTGGATTCAACATGGAATAGAAATGGCACGAGCGGATATCGCAAAAGAAGCAGATTCTTTAGGGATAAAGTTTGACTTTGATTATCAGGACAATAAAGGTGAAACAAAGGATGCTATAACAATATTCCAAAAGCAAACCATCCAGAATCCAGACATTTATATGTCAGGAATAACAACACAGACAATGTCAATTCTTGACCAAATTCATAAAAAAAGTCTTACACAAATCATGTGGTCGTGGACTCCACTGGAATTGGATGCTAATGAGAAAGACTTCCGTTGTTGGGTGAACTACGGATTGGAGGGTAAGCATATAACAGAATACTGTATATCGAAAAATCCTAAGAAATTGGCGTATTTACATTTAAATATTTTGGGAGCGAAGGTGCAATGTGATGAGGTCGTAATACCAGCATTGAAAGCTAAATTCCCAGAGATTGAATTGTATATCGAAGAATTTCCTGTAGAAATTACTAGCTTCAGAGATATTGCAACAAAGGTAAAGAACTTTGATGCGGACGTAATTGTTATGTCTGGATTTAAAGAACATATCCTCAATATAACTAAGGATTTTCAAACATATGGAATAGACAAATCAAAGGTCCTGTGTTCTATGGATTTACTTGATGCGCTTGAGGAAGCTTCTGATGAGGTTCTTGAAGGTTATCATGTAACTGCACCTGCATTTAACATTATGGAGCTTCAATCAGATAAAACTAAGGCTTGGATTGAAAAGTTTGCAAAAGAAGAAGGCAAGCAACCTACATACACTGAAGCATATGGATACGATGCAATGTGTGTGTTGTTTGAAGCTGCAAAGATTAGCAAAAAGGAATCTATAAGCCTTGCTGATGCGCTTAGAAAGGTTGATATTGAAGGTGTCACCGGAACTCTTAAATTTGACAAGAATGGAGAACTGAAAGACAATCTCCATACAGGTGTTTTTCATAATGGAAAATTAATCTTAGAAAATTAATCTTATGACAAAAGAAGAAGTGCAATATATTAGTTTGTTTAATGCATTAGGCATTAAATGTGACGATATTGAGGAGTATGTGAAAGAATTGCTTAATACCTCATTTTTCGAAAGCAGTATGTCTGATTTGATTGCTGTTGATATATATAATGGTATTAATGAATTTAAGGGGGTGTCAAGTGCTAAAACACAATCTGAGAAAGATGAGCTTATCAGCAGGGCCTTTAATGATACAGGTATCAAATATGTATCTGAAAGAATTAAACATTATTTAATAGATTCAAAGATTGCAAAAAATGTTTTAGTTGAGTATAGCCTTCTATCATCTACTCTGAATCCCCAAGATCCAGACAAACTACAATGTTGCTCTTTTATTTTGTCCAAAGAAGATCGGTTCAGAAAGAATGTTGAAGACTATTATACTGCTTGTATAGCCGAAACAGTTAATAAATTTAATATATCTATTTATCAACATCCTAATTTCTTATTTGACATCCCAAATGATAAATATACAATAACTAAATCAGACAAGTTGAAAGTGAGCCCTTCGGGAACAATAAGTGCCATAAACAATTCTTTCTATGCTGTTAAAGGAGAGAGTGGTATATATGTTACTGCATTCCCTTTAGATCGCTCATATGTGGAGATGACTGAAGAAGCTCGTGAGTACTCTAGTAGAAAAGGGAGGAAATCATTAGAAGTTATACAGAAATACCTGCATTCCTGTTGTCAAGAAATGATAACAAAACCAGCCGCGATTTCAGGTTCAAAAGAAACTACAGCTTCTTCTCCGTCATCCGTTTACGTTTCTTTCCCAATTTATGGCGCAAAGGCTTCCAATCAGCCCGACAAGTATAAAGTAGGACAAAACAATCCTTTACAAGGCATTGGCGCATGTTTTATTTATTTTGAGCCAAATCCAGAAGCGAAGGGCTTGGAAAAAACGAAGGTCTATGATGATTTGGTCAAAAGTATAATTAGACGGATTGTTTACGAGGTGGGAAAAGTCATCAGATTTGTTTCTTCTAACTATTTGTTCAATTTGGGATTGGCTCTTCAGGATAATGCTAGAAAGGAATCTTTGAAGTCAGCAAAAGCTGCCATCATGTCTAGAAACATGAGCCATAATCTTGGTAGCCATGTCATGTCATATCTCAAACAGCACCTTAGTTCTGTTAAAGACATGATAAATGACAAAGTTCTTTCAGAATTATATGTACAAGATTGCGACTTGCCAGAAAAATATAGGAATAGAAATGATGAAGTTGCATTGCCTTTCCTTATTGGATTAGGGCAGTTTGTGTCCTATCTTCAGGAACGTCAAGATTTTATTGCCACAATTGCAACTGACTATATTCCTTACTACGCAGAAGTTAATTTTAAAGACTTTATTTATGACGAATTGAACCCTGATAAACGTGTAGAACGACATACGGAACGCACGAGTAGCCTTAAAACGGATAATATTCTCTTAGGGAATATTGCTCGTTCCGAAGGGTTGGGACGTCCCACCAGTCCAACACGATTAGGGGAAGGTTTGCAATCTTCAAATGGTCTGAATGATATCGTATTAAAGTATCGGGAATTTAATGGTAACTCTCCCAAAACGAAACAAGAAAGAGAAGATTTAGATGAGATGCGTCTCATTAACGTCAGTCTGCCTGGAGGTGTCGTAGGAAGACAGGCTGTATTCTCAATTGTGGAGAATGTGATAAGAAATGCAGCCAAACATGGTAACTGGCGTGAATGCCAGAAATTAGAATTGACATTTGATATTTATAGTAAGGATGATTACATGAGGGCATCTGACAATGATGTATATGACATTAATGAAGACTTGTCTCTTAGAGCCGTCTTTAAGAACTTTTATTGTGATGCTAAGGACGGAGACGATTTGTATTTTGTCACAGTTACAGACAATCTTTCTTTTACTGGTAAAGCCTTAGAAAAACTTCGAATTGCTTTGGCGGGAAAATATGTAAATGAAAAAGGGGAAATGGAGAATGCCAATAAAGGTCTTAAGGAAATGCGGATTTCTGCTTCATGGCTTAGGTCTATAAATGATGATACTGAAATTAGGCCTATTGCAGAAAATCTGAGATCTGACAAAAGTTGGGTTTGTAAGCAGGGATCTAATGCACCTGTACTTTATGCGCGAATTACTTCAGTTAATGGTATTGGCCATTTGCAATACATATTCTGTTTGACAAAGCCCAAGAAGGTCGCTATTATTTCACCAATATTTGAGAACGAGAAGAACTATAACAAAAAAGAATTTGTAAGAAATTGTTGGGGAGCTTATACTCCCGAACAATACATTAATCTCAACAACAGGAGTTATGAGTTCGTAATTTTTGATGATAGAAATGAAGGCAAACGTCAAAAGAAAATTACTGATGAGAATTATAAAAAAATTCGTTGTGTTTCGTCTTCTAGACTCTTTAAATTTAATGATTTGAAAGAGTTAAGAGATTTGTTTGATACTATAAAGAAAAAAAAGATTGATTCTAATAAATGGGAGAAATTATTATATGAGCATCTTTCCCAAAGTAGCGATTCTCTCGATATAATTGTAATCAGTGATCATACTGCATCTGAAAGATTTAAAACAAAGAACAGTTCTATGTATTCTCTTGTAGGAAAAGAAAAAAAGGACGCAAATTATCTGGTCGTTTCAGACGGTATTAGTCAAAGCATGATTTCGCGTATTCAGAATCTTCGAAAGAATTCGTCTATGAAAGAGCAAAACTTATGTTTATATAGATCTCATTATGAGACAAAAGAAAATTTTGCTGAACTTATGAATGAAAGAGCCTTTAATGAATATGGTTTTGTAGAAAGTATTACAGGTAATAATTCAACAGACCGATTAGTTAGGAATGAAGATCTGAATGATGTATGGTTTTATAACCATTTGCATGCAATGAAAGAAAAAATAGCAATTTTTGACGAGCGCATTTTTTCAAAGATATTCGGATTGGAAGAAGTGAATTTGTCGGAGAGTGAATTGGTAATACCCTCTATAGAATCAGATAATTTATATGATATGATTAATGATTATAGTTCTAATCCATTATTTTCAAAAGAAGAACAGATTGGAATAAGCCTCTGTGAAAATAAGGCAGAACTAGAAACAATTATAATAAATAAGGCAAAGTCTATGATGAAAAGTCTTGATGAGGTGTCTACAAAGACGAATGTTCCAACTTTATATGAGCAGAAGCGTGTATATGTCTTTACGCTTATAAAGGATCCAAAGCAACCTAATGTATTTAATCTTTATGGATTGAGGAATGATAGCAGATCTGAAATTAAGAAGCAAGGCAATGATTATACAAGTACTTGTGTTAAGTTATATACTTTATCATGGAATCCCAATCCGTCTCCAAATCAACCATTCTTGAATATTGAAAGAAACAAGAAATTTAAGAGACTCAGACATAAGTTTGATAGTATATCAATTCATCAGGGGTTATTGGATAAGTTATATGAAGCATTTGGCATTGGTGAAAAGGATATTATGGCTAAAGAACGTTTAACAAAAGACTTCTATAGCTATTTCGCCAATGGTACCCAAGGAGATATAATAGACTTTTCTGATAAAGATAAAAATATAAAGTATTATTTGCCGGGTATGTGTATCCATTCTGGACGCTCCAAACCTAGCGAATATAATATGCCGCAACATTTGCCTTTTATACAATATGCTTCTATAGAGCATGCAGTGCTAGATTGTAAATATTCACTTGTCGAACTTTTAGATTTTGCTAGATATGAGTCGTAAAGCAATATTATTTTCTACCCGTTTTATTGGAAAAAGCAAATACGTAGAGGAGCATCGATTGTTTGAAGAAGCAGGAGCTATGCCTTTTGAAAGTAAAACAATGTGTGACTTTTTTAATATTGCAGAACTCAAAAGTTTTTTCCCTGATTTAACTTACCTAAAAAATAATGTTGTTGAAGCCGGATATAGGTGGGAGCAGGACTATGATAACAAGACGGGACATGCAATTATAAAAGAGTTAAGTAAAAAGGGATGCGCTCATTCTTTTATTCAAGAACAATTAGCATATTTGAATGCAGAGTTAAGTAAGATTGATGTAATGCTTAAAACGGATTTGGAGAGAAATCCTAGTTCTGTAATTCAAATACTATTAGAACATTCGGGAGAGGTTGCTCCTGAAGGAATAGACGTGAACATAGGAATTGAGGACGGTATAATCAAACAACGTTTTCAGATATATGAGTTACCCCCAACGAGCGAACATTCTGTTTTTGCAGTTTGGAATCTGAAACATCCATGTCTTGATCGTACTTGGGAAAATGCTTTGTGTGAGGAAATAATCCAAAGAGGGCAACGTGAAGGTTATACATATTCTGATATCTATTTATTCCTGCATGATAAAGATATCTTTACTAAAGCACAAACATTCGGCGTAAAAGAATCTCATGTTTATCAAAATTCTACTATTCATGTGGCATATTTTAAACACGAATATCCAGACCCAGTAAAATCGCTTCTAGAAAAGAAGGGCATGAGCCCGGATAGTGTGGCTAAACATGCAATAGAACTCATGTCCTTACCTAATCTAGAAAAAATAAAATCGTTATTGAACAAAGGTGTCATTAATTGGGATGCGATTATGACATTTGTAGAGAAGCTACCTGAGGAAGAAAAAGTAAAACAGCTTTTCATAAAAGAAAATGCATATAGAGGTAAAGAATTGTCAGAGATAAAAAAGAAGGTAAAAACAAGAATAAACGAAATTCAATCTATAGATGAAAAGTAATTCTGATTCGATATATATATTGTATCTTAGGAAAGATACTATTGGCAAACAATTTGAATGCCTTATTCAAGATATGAATAATACTATCTTAGGCATAGATCAGTTGTCTGGTGGAATTCTCATTGGTGAAACGAAAATTAAAAACTCCCAACAAAATAGTATCCCTACTTTAATTGGAAGTGATTGGTGTCCGATTTGGTTATTGTTCCATGATGAAGACGATTTTAATAAGACAAAATCGAAAGTTGGTGATTATCCTTTTGGACAAGTTCTTCTTTTGCAAAACAATAATCAGAATTATGATGAGAATGATGGCATGCGTCCTTGCCCAATATTACATATTGCGGATGTGAAAAGCGCAAAAGGAAGCGTGGATCAAGCGGCATTCCTTCGTTCTTATAATATTATGGATAATAGTATTTGGAATTATTTGATATATGATATAGAAGATAAGGAAAATGGCGAACTGTGTTTTGATAATGCCTTAGAAAGTATATACGAAAACTATCAGAAAGGATTATATGATTTAGCAATTACCAGAGAATATGCAGACTTGAATGCTCGGATTTGTAAAGAGTCATTTTTGCCAGATATTGGTGATGGTCATGCGGACGGAGTTTCGCCTTATATTTTTCACTCGGAGCATTATGTAAAAAAGCAACTGATAAAAAAGGAATTCAGTGAAATCAGGGATACTCTAGGTCAGATACATAATAGGAAATGGCGACTGTTGCTTGTGGACGATAGGGCTTTTCTGCCGATGGATAAGACGGGAGAACGAAAAGTAGAATCGGAATTCCCTAATGATTCTATGCCTTGGAATTGTAAATTAAATATTATAATAAGATTATTGAAGAATCAATTCAAGGATGATTACCCGGGAACAAAGATAGGGTTCAGGAAATTTGATGACAAAATGAGACAAATTCCTAAAGACACAACTATCCTTGTTGAGTATGCAGAGTCGTTAGTGAATGCACATAAGGCGCTTAGACAAAGAAAATACGATATCGTTTTACTAGACTATCTACTCAAGCCCGTTGAAAATAGTAAAAAAAAGGAATATGGTTATCAGTTGCTTGAGCATATCTATAGGCAGATTCTGCTTGAAGAGCAGTCACGAGATTTCCTAAATAATAAAATACAAATGAAGTCTCCTCTTGATGATGTTTTGAAAGAAGCTAAGTATGAGGAACTTTTAAAATTAATATATTTCCTATACAAAAGGAATTATTTCGACAAGAACTGTATAAACACGTCCGATGAAAACCTTTACGTCACACTTTGTGATATTGAAGATGAATGGAAAGATGAAAATATCGATGTAATTAGGAAAGAGATAGATAATATCTCGGATGATAAAAAAAAACAAATTGTCAATCAAGTTAGTGATTTTTTATTTTCGCTGACAAATGAGAATGGTGAATTAGCTTATGAAGAAAATGTAAAGATTGGTCCCAAGAATAGATTGTTCTTTATGTTTATCTCCGCGTATTCTTCTGCTGTACATGAAAGGCTTCTTGCAGAAGGTTTGAATCAAAGTGAGAAATATTGGCATATTAATGTTGGTGCATGTCCAACAAATACACCTCAGTTATTCTTGTATAATTTAATAAAACTAATGGAGAAACGCTTGGATGATTCTGGTATGTCGAAGCTTTCTCCAAAAGGTATTGTCGATGTTGTAGAAAAGATTTATCCAGGTTCTGGAGAATCTCCAAGAAAATACGCTAGCAAATATTATCAAGAAGTTCTAAGCCTTCAATATCATTATAAAAATATACTAGATGATATTGATGTGTCGGCAAGAAATAAAAGTGTATTTGAAACCTCAGGATCTGTACTAATGACAGATTTTATGGATAATCATATAAATCTTGGTGGCTTATTGGAACACCTTGCGCAATTGGTTCATTTGACAGCTTTTGGAACAATTCGTCAATGGCCAGAAATGTGGGAGGAATACATTTATTTTAAAGCTCAATTAGGAGCACAATTAGAAAAAGAGAAAGACAAGGCTCTGGTAAAGCGCTTTGACAATCTTTGTGCAAGAATTCAAGACTATATTTCTGAATTGAAATCATCATCTCTATGAACTACGGTAGCTATTTTAGATTAAACCAAAGCATATCTAGGCTCGAAAATGGAGTGGCGGTTTATGATTATATAGATTTGCCTGCATATTTTACGTCATCTGAGGAGAATCTGATGTCTCCCAAATACCCTATTAGTGTTATTATCACATCAAGTTCTGTATGTTTTCGTTTGCATTATAGTTCATTAAAAATAGAAGAGCTAGATAATTTGCAGAATAACGACAATAACTATCCGAAATATATCTACAACATTGAGGATGTGGATAATGCTGATGCAAACTTCGTTAAACACGGTGACAACATAAAAATTGCCCACATGGAAGAGGTGATATTAGAACTTCCTTATGTAAATGATGGTTCTGATAAACTCTCTTCAACAATTAAGCAAATATATAATTCACAATTTCCCTTGGCAGATACAAGGAATGAGAATGGAAAGAACTCTGGAGGTAGATTCCTTAAGCAAAAGATTAATTATAGATACTCCTCCAAACACAAACCAGAAGGAGTTGAAGGTGATCTTTACGAGACTATGCAGAAGACAACTGATCAGATGCCTTCTTATTCATCTTTGTGGTTAATGGGCTTGTTAAAAGGTGAAGATGGTAAGAAGTTTTATGATTTGTTTGACGATGGGGGCAATATAGTTGGTTTTCTGCGAAAGATTCTTTTGGATTTCATGTTTGACCTAAAGCATTCGGATGTTTTCCTGAATAGTGCAAGCTATCAGCAGATGTACTCTGGGTTAATGTCTGATTTCTATTTCTCCGCATTAATGCATAAGTGCGAGTACTATTATTATAGAGATCTAGTCACTAGAGAGATCGTTAAGGTAAAAACAGATAAAGATAAGGAAAATATCCAGACACTTTATGGTGACAATCTCAGTAAATCAGAAGAATTGTGGACACAGGATATTATGAATCCTGTTTCAGAAAAATATTTTGAATATCCTTTTAGAAACACACATAAAATCAAAGAAGAAAAAGAATCAAAACAGAAAACGTGGATAGAAAAAATAAGAGGGGGAATTAGCGATTTTGCCAAGGGATGCAAATCGCCAAAGAATTTTATCAATAAAGTCTTGGTAAAGAGCCACATTTTGGAAGATAACAAACTTATTAAACATGACTCTTGGTTTGCAGAACCAGAGGAAGAGATGCGCAGGGTGTGCTTTCCGATGGATGACGAGGACGATAATAACGTTAAGCATATCTGTAATGTTGAGCTTATGGTTAATTGTCTAAGTGTCTCCAATTCAAAGCCATTGGCTCTTATAGAATATGTGAATAACAACAGGGAGAAAATTTCCAGATGGTTTCTAAGACGATATGACTTTAACGATGTATGTCATTTGCACCTGTCAAGATGGGCTAATTTTGTGACATTTTCGTTGCTCCTGATGTCATTGTTCATTTTTGTCGGCTTTGATTTTAAGAAACTAACAGAACTCGATTTCGGACCCAATAATGTAAGAATAGTATATTATTTTGGGGGTTGCTTACTTTTGACAGCTTTGTTCTTTGGGATTAAAAAACGTATTGCTAAGAAAAAGAATGACCTGCTACATACGTATATAAAAAAGAATTGTGAAAGAATTACTGTTTTTACTATCCTTTTGACGATATTGCCAATAGGATTACTTTTGAATGATATTAATATCCCGCTAAGTAATGGGTACCATGTATCCTTTATTATAATTGCGGTGCTTGTGGTTTCCCTGTTTTTCAAATCCTTCCGTGATAGGGTAGTCAAACCTTTCCTTGATTGGGTTGGAAACAGCTTAGAACATATTACTTCCTATTTGCATCTGCTATTCCCAAGGCTTGTCGCTTCAATTACTACCGCATGGCTTACTATGTCAGTGGGATTTGATTTATATGTTGCTTTCTTCGACCGACACGTATCCAGGTCAACGGCAGGTATGATTCTGATAATTGTCTTTATCTTTGTTATGTACGAATTGAATCGCATCACTCCGCGTAGCAATATTTGGAAAAAACTATTTAGGAGCGTGCAATTGGTAACAATTAGTTATTTTATTTCACTTGTAGTAGGAACTGTCGTAATTAATTTCTTGGGACAACAGTATATGGATAGAGGTGGTGCTTTTGATGATGAGAAGGAAACAACTTTTACTATTGAGTCACTTGCGATGCCTATAAAAGGGACTGTAAATGAAAAAACTTTTGGAGATATGAAAGAGTGTGATCAAAAAAGGATTATGTATCGCAAGAATTGTGGAAAAGATAATTGTCAATCTATTCGGATTATTTATATAGGTAAACTTGAGGTCTTTTTCATGCGTGATTTCCTTATAATGTTTTCATTCATTACAATGTTCATGGGTATATTCCTCCAGATGTTTATCTTCGAGGATAAGAAAATGACAGAGTTCTAAAGTAAGCATTAGATTAAGTACAGGTATTATCACCTATATGCAAGAATAACAGCAGTTACATCAGTTCTGGATTGTAGCTGCTGTTGTGTTTTTGTTTTTCGACTAGCGAAACGGCATAGTCGAGCAGTACCTATATATATACCAATTCGGGATAAGATATGAGTTAAGACCGATAAGTATATGAGTTATGCGCTGTTAGTATATAGGTTACAAGGAAAAAGTATATAAGTAAATGATAAAAAAATATGTTTAGAATTTGCTGCCACTCTGCCACCAATCTTCTATAACACCAGTAATTAGGCACTTTTTTGGTGGCAGCAGGGTGGCAGCAAAATTCGATTTTTGACGAAAAGCAACATAAAAACGAGGAAAAAACATAGATAATTGGTGATTTTATATGGGTTTTTGAAGAATATTTTGTATCTTTGTAGTCAAATTAACGAGAAAATTAAGATATGAAACTGACATTTGTACTTAGAAACAAGAAAAACGCACTGAAAATCTCGACAAAAACCATCGAGAGTTTTATGGAACGTATTAAAACAGACACGAAGGATGGAGCCGTTGCACGCCGACGCAAACAGCTAAGCTACGGAGACTTCATCAGTGGCTATGACCGCCAGTACCCCACACATCTGGTCTATCCTTCTGCCGTCTTCGAGAAGGATGACAACGGGAATCTTCGCATGAAGACTTTCAATGGCGTGGTGGCACTGACGATAGACGGGCTGGACGACCAGGAGGTTGATGCCGTGAAGCGTGCGGCTCAGATACTGCATTACACCCTTGCCGCCTTTGTCGGACCTTCGGAACATGAGGTCATCATCCTCGTGAAGATAGCCAAAGCAGACAGTGCCTGTTCGCCAATAAGCGGGGGTTATTCTGAAATAACCACCCCTTATTCTGGAATAACCCAGCCTTATTCGACAATACTCTCGGAGTCTTCTGAAATAGTCCGAAAGAAAACAAAATTAGTCCGAGAGAAATCTAAAATAGTATCGGAGTATTCTGGTCCGACCGAGGAAGAAGCAGATGTCCTCTGCCAGGAAGGTCATCGGCTGGCTGCCACTCTTTATCAGTCCATCATGCCGAAACCCATCAAGACGGAGCCCGTATCCGTGAAGAGCAGTTTCCACATGCCGTTAGATGCTACACCCTATTACAACCCGAAGGCTGTAGCCCTGCCCGTTAGTAAGAAGCCCGCGACTGCGCAGCCATTAGGAGTAGCCAGGGCCTCCAGTGACGACCTCGGCGACGAGTCCTCTGACAAGGAGGCACAAGAAGTGAGCCGCAAGACCAAGCAGTTGATGGACTTCCTGAATACGCACTATAAGTTCCGTTACAATACCATCATGGGTTATACGGAATACAAGGATAGCAGTCGCCAATATATGGATTGGACACCTGTGGACGACCGCATACTGAAGGGCATGACGATGAATGTGCGCCTCAACGGCATCGATGCCCGCGACAATGACGTGCGCCGCTATGTGCAGTCGAACATGATCTGTCTCCACGACCCCATCAACGATTACCTTTGGGAGGTGTACGACAAGTGGGACGGCAAGGACCATATCCGCAAACTCGCCCATACGGTGCCCACGAAGAATCCGCATTGGGAAGACTGGTTCTATACATGGTTCCTCGGTATGGTGCGTCAGTGGCAAGTGTCGAATCTGGCTAAGTATGGCAATCAGATTGTGCCGCTGCTCATATCGTCCCAAGGTTGGAACAAGACCACTTTCTGCGAACAGCTGCTACCGCCGGAACTGAGCTTTGGCTACACAGGGAACCTGCAGATAGACGACAAGAAGCAGGTGCTCCAGCAGATGGCACAGATGCTGCTGATTAACCTCGACGAGTTCAACCAGATATCGCCGCATACCCAGCAAGGATTCTTGAAGAACATCATCACGCTCTCGTCTGTGAAGATTAAGCGACCCTATGGCCGTCATGTAGAGGATTTCCCACGCCGTGCCTCATTTATCGCCACCACCAACCAGGCTGACGTGCTGGCAGACCCGTCTGGCAGTCGCCGGTTCCTGAGTGTGGAGCTCACCGGCCCCATTGATGTCAGCACCCCACCGAATTACGAACAGCTCTACGCACAGGCCATGCAGGCCCTTCACCAGCATGAGCCCTACTATTTCGGACCTGCTGAGACCCAGCAAATCATAGAGTGGAACAAACGGTTCAGCACGAAGACCGCTGCCGAGCAGTTCTTCTCCGACTATTTTGAGCCTGCTACTGACGAAACAGAAGGCGAATGGATCACTTCATCTGCTATTTTTGAGTATTTGAAGCAAAAAGTGGGTATCAGTTTGCTAAAACCAGCCAATGTCTCGTACTTTGGACGCCTGCTTTCCAACCATCCTGCCCTCCAAAAACGTGAAACAAAGTATGGTTCTGAGTACCTTGTGAAGCAGAAAAAGCCCAAATAAGCCATTTTGCTGCCACCCTGCTGCCACCAATTTTCCCTTTAAATAGGGCGTTTAACGCCATTTGGTGGCAGGGTGGCAGCAAAAATTAAAAAATAAAATTTTCGCATTTAAACATAGCAATTGCGAGCATTAAATCTAGCAATTGCGAGCATTAATGGTAGCAATTGTCAGACTTAATAATACCGATTACAAAACTAATATTCAATCGAGGCTGATCTTAGGGAGACTGTCCTTCGTAAATTCAGGTAATTGGTGTTCTATTTCAATATTAGTTAGCTTGTTGACAAAGGCATTGATACGATCAGCAAGTGGACTCATGTCGCGATTACGGATTGACCTGAGTAGTT
>Ga0310695_10009903_pt1 | contig 14156 bp, 8 predicted proteins | sample RumenRJG_04DNA_FD_203882 | JGI IMG/M metagenome (GOLD analysis project Ga0310695, IMG submission 203882) | Bovine rumen microbial communities from Lethbridge, Alberta, Canada - RJG_04 (v2) (version 2) | ecosystem: Host-associated > Mammals > Digestive system > Stomach > Rumen | place: Canada... | reverse complement strand
TGGCTCCGTTGGCGTCGAAGAGCTTTCCGTCCGAATAGTAGAGGCCGAAGAGCGAGACGAGCGCACCCTGGTTGGCACCCGTGAGCTGGCCGGGAGCCGTGGTCACAGCAGGCACTTCCATACCGGGAGTGACCACGAGACCATCATTCGCAGCAGTGAGTTCGGTGAGTTCACCCAGGTTCTTGTAGAGCACCAGGTTGCAGAGCACTGTGCCAGAGAGACAGTCGCCCTGGTTGAAGCCGTGGCCCTTCTGATAGCCCACGATGCCCAGGCCATTGCCATCGGTCAGATAGAACTGGTTGCCGTTCACGCCGCTCACATACCAGTCCTTGATGGTCAGCTTCACCTCGGTGTTGGTGGTGGTGGCAGCCTCCTGCAGTTCAGCAATCGTGCTGTAGGTGGGAGTGGGATCAGGTTCCTCGAGCGAAACGAATTCGTAGCCTTCATACTTATACAGGCAAGGCAGCACGGCATTCGACTGCTCCGTAGCGTAGGAACCATAGGAACCGTAGCCCACACTGTACTGGATATACTTGTTCACGTTCAGGTTGATGATAGTCACGGTGCCGTCCTCATTGAACTGTGCGCCCCAGTCGAGGCCTTCGGCTGTCTCGTCGGTCTCGACATTGAAGCTGTTGTAGGTGCCCTTCTGCTGCAGGAAGCGACCGTAGAGGTCCTTGATGCGCGCGCCCGTCTGGGTCAGGGTGATGGTGAATTCGCAGTCGCGCGTGTCGAGCTGGAGCACGCCGTCCTTCTCGGTGGCGTCTGCAGGCTGCAGATAGCCGTAGGTCTTCGAGGCATCGAGCGACTTGGCCACCTTGACCGTGCCGTTCACCATAGCGCCCATTGCATAGGCTCCGCCCTCGGTGAGCTGGTTCATGGAGGTCACTTTCGTATAGTTATAAACCTTCTTCGTCGTGAAGGTGTACTCGGTGGTGGTCATCTCGCTGGGATTGTCATCGTCGTCATAGGCAATAGCCTTCAGGATGGCCGACGAACTGAGGACGATAGGCTCTGTGTAGAGCGTGCCCGTGGCATCGTTGGGCTCCGAGCCGTCAAGCGTATAGTAGATGGTGGTGTAGCTCTTGCTGGTCAGCGTCACCGTCTGCTCGTTCTCATACGTGCCTGCAGCCAGGGAGGCCTTCGGGCGGTTCTGATAGGCCGGACTGTTGGCGCGCTCCGTCTGGGCTGCCACAGCCTGCCACAGGGCACCGGCCTCGGTGGCATCGAGGGCCTTGTCGTAGGCGCGGGCAATCACGAGGTCGCCCGTCCAGCCCTGGCCGCCGCCGTTGGGATCGGCATCACCACCCAGACAGAACCAGTTGCAGGTACCAGTAGCAAAGTTGAAGTTGCCAGCCACATCGATGGACTTCTTCAACTCACCATTCACATAGATGTTGGCCTTGTTCTCCTCCTTGTTCCAAACGCCAATCACGTGATAATAGATGTCCGACTGGGGCACCACGCCACTGTTACACCAGTTCCACTTGCTCTTGCCATCAGTGCTCACATTGGGCAGGAAGGTGAGCTCATTCTGGCGCGCACCGCTTATCTTGGACACGAGGAAGCCCGTGCCACCGCCCTGCATGGCACTGAAACACTTGGCCTCGGCATCGAGGATGGTGCCATCATAGTGCCCCATCAGCAGCATCTCCAAGCTGTGACCATCGGCCAGAGCAGCACGGATAGGGCTGTCTGCATCGTTATAGTCCACCTTGTACCAGCCGGTACAGGTTTTGCTCCAGGGATTGGTAAATGAAGCCACATAGCGACCGAAGGCATCATCGTAGGCAACGGTGATTCCTGAACCATTTTTCTCCACCGGGTTCTTCATCGTGGAGAGGTCCACGGCGGTACCGTCGGCCTGGAACTGCACGTCCAGAATGTCGGCGGCGGGGATGCGCTGTGCCGAGGCAGTCATGCAGGCCACGGACAGGGCAAGGGTGTAAAAGAGTTTCTTTCTCATACGATTTTGTTTAAGGGTTAATACTGTTATTGTCTGTTTATTAAATTAAAGGAAATATTTGGACTATTGGAGGCGTGCCCGCTGACGGGCTACATTGCGTTCGAGATATTCGTCGAGGGTGATGCCCTCGGACTTGTAGAAGCAGGAACGGGCAGTCTTCACAGTGCCCAGCCCGGTGAGTACGGCATCGGGCACGGTGGTCACCTCGCCTCGGCGGATGCGCTGCTTCAGTTCCTCGAGACGATATCGATTGATGTATTCGTGTACGTTATTGTATCCTTGACTGCGCAGGCATTGCAGCATCAGATGACGGTTGATACCCACCTCGCGGCACAAGCGGTCGCGCCCGAAGGAACTCTCCATCCAGGCCTCGGGATGGTGCTGCATCCAGTATTCGGTACGGTGGAAGCGTTGCAGGTTGGCTTCGTTGAAGTCGTCTTCCTCACTCTCGGAGTCCGGTGCTGGTGCAGGCTCTTCCTCGACAATCTTGATAAAGGGCTGAGGGAGCTCGAGCGCAATGGTCTCCAGCGTGCGGAACACCAGATAGAGATTCAGTATGGTGAAGATGAGATGATAGACCATCAGAAGTGTGATGTCATAGAAGAGCACCACGTAAAAATAGAATACCACAGAAAGGCCAAGTGCCGTACAGTAGGCCAGAAGATAGCGAGGCACATCGGCATGACGGGCCAACTGACGAGGCAGACGGAAGATATTGATGATATAATACAGGCTAAGCCCTACTGCTGCCAGACGGCACATGACATCGACCGAGAGCAGATGGTCCATCACCTCGCCCCACGACATCAGGAAGACAATGCCGTGATTATATGGCAACGTAAGTGCATAGATGCCATAGAGGATGATGATGGGCAGAGCATAGCCCCACATACGTTCCCACTGGAGGAAGCCAGGCATGGGGATGCTCAGCGGATAAATACTCTGTAGGAAGATACCGGCCAGGAAGGCAAGCAGCACCACAGGGTTCAGAATACCCGGAGGAAAGGTGGCAATGGTATCGGAGAAGAGGGCCTCGCCCAGGAGAATAAAACCGAAGATGCCGTTTACCCACGCCAACGTAAGGTATTGCACGCGGTGACGTGCATACAGTGCCATCACACTGGCCGCCAACAACTGGGCTGTAGCACAGCATGAGAAGATTACCAAAATTACGCGTAACGACATTCTCTTACGTTTTCCGCAGCAAAATTACAAAAACATATTCAAATGTCGCACCACTTACTGCATATTTTATCGTAAAAAGTGCAATAAGAGGTAAATACGACAAGAGGATCCGACCATCAGAAACGCAGGACGCCTTATCGGAAATCAGAAGACCACCTTGCGGCAGCGGCCGTCGGCATCACGAACAATATGGACTCCCTTGGAGGGGCGGGAGAGGCGCTGACCGCCGAGGCTATAAACCTCTTGATTTCCAGAAGATTTCGGGATGATAATATCGTGGACATACGTGGTGTTGCCCCAATCATCGATAAAGGCCGACCGCACCTTGACTCCTGCCACGCCTGCCGGTGGCGTGATGTAGGCGGTGAAAGCGTTGAGGGTGGCTGAGGCAGCGCCCAGCTGGAGAGCACCAATGGAATTAACGATGCCATACAGGCCGCTCATGGAGAATCCGGCGGTAAAGTTAGAGGTCATCTGCCAGTCGGTATAGCTGTCGCCATGGGGGGAGGCGGCGGTGCCATATCCCGAGGCGGGCGTGATGGTCTGGGATTCGGCAGCAGGGAGGTCGATGTCGGTCCACGACGGGTCGGTCACCGGTTGCCCGAGATGGAGGATATAGGGCTGGAAGGCCTGAATGTGGCCATTTGTAATCTGTCGGAAGAAGAGTGTATAGCCGTCCTGCGCATTATAGGTCACGGAAGATAGCTGCGCCACCCAGTCGTCATCGGACGAACGGCCCGTCAGTGCCTGGATAGTGGTGGCAAAGGGGAGAGCCAGGGTATTGTACCCCTGCAGGAAGGTGCGGTGCAGGATGACGGTCTCATAGAGGTCGACATCATACTGGGAACTGGTGGGCTCCAGGGTGATGACGTTGGGTTTCTCCTCAAACACTGCATAGTAGGTGACGACGGTGGGGCTGCTGGAACTCTCAGAGTTGTATGTGTAGGCGGGTGTCTGGAAGTCGGGAGAAGTGCTGACGTACGTGGCATCGGAGAGATTGCGCTTCCATCCGACGAAGGCATAGCGTTTGTTGGGCACTGCACGATAGTAGGCTGTGGCGCTGGCATTAGAAGCCGTGGTAACACCGCTGTTTTTCGTGTCGGACGTCGCCGTGGCTGCATCAAAGGAGGTGAAGCTCACGTAGGCTGAGCCGCCGTCGGTGGCGCTGGCCGTCGCACGAGTGTAATAAGTGGTCTGACCGACACCAGTAACCTGGAACGTGACGGTCTTGCCGTTCATGGTCAGCGTCACGGTGCCGGTGTGCGTACCTGCACTGGTGGGAGTAAAGGTGACGGGGATGGCTTGGTTCTCGCCCGTGGCTCCCACGGTGGTGGGGGTCACAGTGAAGTTCGGGTCGGTGCATGTGCCCGTCACCTGCTGATTGTAGGTGGTGTTATTATAATTAATCTGCGCATTGAGGCTGGAACTGCGGCGGTTGGTGACGGTGCCGAAATCCAGCGTAGTGGTCGAAGTGGAAAGGGTGGTGGCTCGGGTTACCTTGACGTTACTATAAAATTTCTTTAATGTAGCACCGGTTTTTGTTTTAAAACGGATGTGAGTAACATCTGTGGTAATACTGTGAGTCTTTGTTGTATTGCTCGTCGAGACATCATCATGTGCCAAGTCGGACCAATTGCTACCGCCATCCGTAGATATCTGAACATAGATGCCTCCCACACCAGGGAATCCCAAAAAAGTATTCGTATATACTTGGTATGTTAAAGTTGCTCCTGGCCCTGAAAGTGCCATCGCAGGACCATCAGCAATAGTATTTAATTCACCACCGCCATTTTCCAGCACATAGCTGGTGGTTTCTCCCCAGGCACGTGCATTTATGCTCGCCATGCCGAGGGCAAGTATCAATAGGATTCTATGTAGTATATGATGTCTCATTACTGTCTTAATCAAATGTTCCGCTATAGTTGCCGTCGGCCACTGGGATGATTACGCCTGTGGCTGGGTTTGCCTTGAGTGTGATGGTGGTGTTATAGCCTGCCTGGACATCCACGTAGCCAGTGGACTGTGGCATATCTGTGGCATGACTGCCTGCAAGTGCGCTGGCCGTGATGGTGTAGGCCAAGGCTCCACTAGCAGGAATGACGAAGTAGCAATCCTCCTCGGTCGAGTGAAGAGTAATAGAGCGCTCGCCATCGGAAAGCGTGAGGACTGGACTCTCATAAAGACTGCTGAACGACTCATCGACGGCCATCGTCAGGCGAGCATTCTTGGGCTTGCCCAGGATGATGGCCACTGGCTGAGTCTCATTGACATTGATGGAAAAGGTTTCAGAAGTGCCACGATACCAAGGGCGGCCGTTGCCGCGGTTGGCTTCCTCATGGTTGTCTGCCGTCAGCGAATAGGTACCGGCATTCACCTGGGCAGTGCCATCGGAAGCAACATCCAACACGAGGTCTGTGACCACCGCGCCACTGATTGTCGTTCCGCTGAGGGTGAAGGAATATTTCGAGAGGTCGGCAACGGGCATCTCGGCTCTCGTATGGAGTTCCGTGAAGACCTGGGCATCGTCAAGCGACAGGACAATCGTAGCAGGGCCGTCGGCCACGGGCTGTTCATCGAGGTCGTGCTGGCAAGCACACAGGCTGAGTGCTGCAAGGCTGAGGATTATGGTGGTGAGTCTTTTCAATGTTCTATGAACTTATAGGATAAATGGTTCATGTGCCACTGGTGGCATCAATGGTTATATCGGACTCGGCATCCCCCTCGAACTCGTTATCGCAGGTGAGGCTGACTGAGAGTATGCCATAAATGTCCGACTTGATCTTCAGTGTGGAGACGGTAGCGGCATCACCCAAGGTTAGCGTCGCAGGAGCGGTGGTCTTGGTCTCTTCGCCAATGGTGTAGGTAATCGCATAGGTGAGGCTGCTTCTGGGGGAGAAGAAGGCTTCATTGGCCAGTGTGCCGTCGTCATATGCAAAGGTAAGCGTCTTGGGCGACGTGATGGTCAGGGCATTGATGATGCCGGAGAACTCGGAGTAGTCCAGACGGAACTTGGCATTGAATGCCCGGCCGCATGCTACGTGTACGTAAGCAGTGCCGCCCGCAGAAACCTCGATGCCCGGAGCCGAACCCATGTGGTAGGCATCACCCCAACCGTCCTTTGCGGCATTGGCTGCATTGATATCGTCGTAGTTGCGAACAGTGACGGAGTATGTGCCGGGGTTGAACGCACGGGTGCCCAGCTCGCTCCCTATCTGCTGGTCGTACAGAGTCTCTGTACCATCGGAGACCACAGCATACCATGTTTCAATATCAGCCACATCCCGTACGGCACGTGTGCTCGCATCATCATCTGCCGTGAGCCGCACCTGGATATAGCCCTTGTCGGCAGGGGCAAGGCTGGTGTCTTGCTGGCAGTTCTCCAGAAAGAGGACTGTAACGAAGCAGAGCAATATGGTCGTAATCTTTTTCAATTGTTCAGGATATTTAGTAGAGTGTTACTTCGCTGACTATCTCTTCATACGTATCATCATAGCTGATGCCTATCACCAGCTTCGTGGGATCGTCATCGCTGGAGAATGTATAGGTGACGTTATAGAGGAGTCCCGCCTTAGGGCTCTCGTATGTCTGGGTTTCGAGGTCATAGACTTCGCCATCCGTATTCACCAGATGAAGCGAGAAGCTGAAGCCTTCTGCGTTGGAGGGGTCGAAATAGGCTGCTTGGTCGGGGGTGATTTGACAGCTGCGCCCATCACCTGAGACGGTGAACTCGCAAGTGGGGAACCACTCAGAGAATCCCTCAGGTACGGAGTACGTGACGCCATAGTTAATCATCGGTACCTGCACATTAAGGTAGGTGACCCAATCGGGCTGTACGCTGAATGCCTCGCGCACCTCATAGACGGCGGCTCCACGCCCGTCGTTCTCGGTCTGCCATCGAGAGGCATTCTCAGAATACGCGTGTAGTGTATAATCTGCAGGAATGAGAGAGAACTTGTCGGGCAGAGCCTCTCCTGCAGCATATTCATAGCCACGATAGACATTACCGTCTGAGGCAAGAATCTCCACGGCCAGGTCGGGATCGACAGCATTGCGTGTCATCACAGAGGACCTGGCTGCCCTCTGCAGACTGAGGTCGCTGACCACGAGTGTCCCCTCACCTTGGAGAACATCCAAGCGCTCCTCGTTGCTGCATGCAGCGAGAATGGATAACAGGATGAATATATAGAGAATCTGCTTCATGACTTACTGCCCGTATTTGAAGGTGAGGGATGAGATGTAGGTACACGTGGCACCGGCTCCATAGTCGTTGTAGCATCTCAGGGAGGTGATGTCGTTGTTTGCAGCCAGGACAATCGTGGTGCCCGAACTGTTGTGGTCCGTGCCTACGAGGAAGGTGCCACCCGATTCCTTGATCGAGAGGATAACCTGAGTGCCGGCTGTGATGGAGAACGTGGTGCCGACAGTTCCCGTATGTACATTGACATTGTAGTCAGCACAGTATTTGGTTCCCCGGGGAATATAGACGGAGGTCGTAGTGGTGATGCTCTGGTCGCCCGTGGAATAGTAGCCCAGACGTACATTGTCAGCATCCCATGTTACGCTGCCATCCTCGCTCCATTCACTATGTGAACTGAGGTTAAGCGAATAGGGCAGCCCCGTAATGCGCACTTGCTTGGTGCCGCTGACGTTTTGCCCTGCAAAGTTCCCTACAACCTGGAATGTGTACAGGTTTCCGCTGACGGGCACACCTGTAATATTATCAAAGGTCATCTGCTGCCGAGTGGCTGCAGTGGTAAAGCTCTGCCCTCCGATGCTGTATGTAAACGTCTTGGTATAGTTCGCATTGGAAAGCAGGGAGGCAGCCACATTCCACTCTGCCGAAGGACTGTACACCGTCAGGCGTTCGCAGGCGTTCGCAGCCTCAATATCCCCTTCCTCATATTTAGTATAAGAGGTATAAGCATCTGCCGTCAGCGTCAAGTTGGCATTCGGCACTGTGAACGTGGTCGTCTTGCTGAAGTTGTACCACTTCCCTTGCTTGCTGCGATATCGGTAGGTGGCCACATACGTGCCTGGCGGCAGGTATGGCCAGTCGCTCTCGTCAGCATAAGAGGAGCTGAGGGCACCCTCGCCAGTAAGGGTTCGCACGACATTGCCCGATGCCGAGCCTTGGTGTATCCGAGCCTCCCAAGTTGCATCAGGGAACGATGCACCTATATGGAGGTCGGTACCCACAAGGTCGCCACGTAGATATTTGTGCTCTGTGCTTACAGCAGGGCGAGGCAACCAGTCATACGACACCTTCTCCTCCACATCGGCCTTCGTCAGTTCGGCCTTCGTCACGGTGACAATGGCACTCTCCGACTCATCATTCAACACAAGGGTGAGGATGAGATGATCGGCAGCACCAAGTGTGTACGATACGTCCTCGGGCAGCGTGATGTTCATGGACATTTCGCGGTCCAAGGGCTTATAGTATCCGGAGAAGGTGAGCGTAACGGTACTTCCTGCCCGCACATAGACGCTTTTGCCAGGAGCCTCGTTGGTGATGGACGCACTGCTGGTGCCCACGCCAACGTTCACCGCATAGCTCTCGTAGAAGTGGTCAAAACGTGCAGCCTCTTCCTCGTTTGTGCCAAAGACAGCCGATACGAGGGCATTGCCCACACCGACAGACACCGTGACCGGCGTAGGCTCGGTGGTAGATTCGACAGTGGCAGTGGCCGTACCCAGATAGTATGGTGTATCCAGACCGACGATGGGATTGGTGCCGTAGTCCACCGTGATGGCATAGTCATCGGGAGCCGCATTTATCTTCTCGGTGGTGAATGGCCCGTCATATTGGACAGCCCCGTTACTCTCTCTCACAATGTGGAGGTGGAAGTCCGAGGGCTGAGGCTTGCCTATCTCTGCGGGTGTGCTACGAGTGCCCGACACGTCAACCGACACGCCTTCGATAGACAGCTGCAGGCCCCCAACAGGCTGAGGCTCGAAGGAGTTCTCCGAGCAAGCTGCCATCAGGATGAGCAGTACGAGGCTGTATATCGTAGTGTGTCTATTCATATATCAGTTTGAAGTCATCCACCTTCAGCTGCGATCCCTCACCGCCGGTGAAATAGTCTCCATATTTCGACGAAGCCGCCACCACGATGATGGTGGTCGGAGTTCGGTCGTTGTAGTAGTGTATGTCAATAGTCTGTGTGGTCCACGAGCTCACGTCTTCGCCACACGTCATCTGTCCATAGCCAATGAGATTGGGGCTGTGCATATCCATAAGGCTCAGCGCGCTGGGACGCGTACGTATAAGGTATGGACAGGTGTAGGTGACTCCGCGCGAGGTGTAGGTGACCGGTTCCCAGTCGCCCAGTGCGATATAGACGCTGCACGAGTCTGGCTGTCCCTTCATGCCCTCGTACATCTCTCGCGGGATATACTGCCCCCACGGCTCCTTCCAGTCGCCTCCGGTACGAGTGACGGGAGCCGTCTTGTACTGGAAGTCAAACTGCATCTTTGCAGGTCGCGAACTGAAGGGACGTCCAAAGGACAGCACTCCGTTGGTACCGTCAGTCTCGATATACTTGCCCGTAAAGATGTTGCCGGCCGCAAACTTGATGACAATGTACTTCGACTGCAGGTTGGCATATCGGCGTCCGTCTTCGTCCACATAGGTACTGTTGCTCGCCCCCACGGTGGTGGCACCATGATTTCCTGTATCCCAGTATGCATCACCTCCCTCGGCCCAAGGGCAGTAGAGTGCCTTCGTCCCCTCGCCTTCGATGTGCCAGTCGTTGAAACTGGCATTCTTCAGCTGTTCGCCCTGAAAGTAGAAGGGCTCGCCTTCAATCGTCTTACCTCCAAATGTCACACGGCAGAGGTACTTCACATCTGAACGAAGTGCAGAAAGCACCACCTCGTAGGACGTGGAAGAGGGGTATCTGACATCACCCTGGGCCACAGTGGTCCAGACAGAGGTACTCTCCTCACGATATTCCACGACGGGGGTCACTCCGTTGGGTCTCATGCCGGAGATGACGGTGGCTCCCTTGTCGTTAGCCGAGACAGTTACAGTAGGCTCTACGGACGCTTCGGTGGGGAAGACATAGACCTTCCATTCGTAGGACAGTTCGCTCCAGCCCTCCTGCACATAGAATATACATTCGTCAGAGAAATCGTATGTGGGTCGCGCCGTAGGATCGGGCACCACCTTGCCGTGCTCGCCACCCAGGTTGAACTTTGTCACCTTCAAGGCGCGCAGATCCTTCTTGTCGCTCACGTAGATGATGGCCACGCGGTTGCCTGCATCGACAACGGCATTGCCCACCTGCCCCTCGACCTCGACATCGCGATGTATGATTTGCTCCACCGTCACGGTCCAGTCATATTCCTGATAGGTCTTCAGGGTGAATACGGCATCCTGGGTGAAGTCCACCCGTGTGTTCGCCGTGGCAGGAGCCGAGGCAAAGCCCTTCTTTGGGAAGGCCGAGGCATCGACACACGTCACGCCTCCGGTCAGGATCTCGGCATCGTTGCTCACCTCCATGCGCGTAATCTTCAGCGCCGCCGGGTTCACCATGTCATTGACATAGGCCTTCACCGTACGCGAGGCGTTATCTATTTCGGCAGCAGCCATGCCTGTACCGGTGGCATCACACTGTCCCTCCACTTCGAAGGCCGTGATGGCCGAATCGACGATGGGATAGGGGATGTCATCCTTGATGGCACAGCCACAGAGGCACAACAGAGTTGTGCCATACAGTACATATCGGATAGTCTTATTCTTCTTCATCATAAATAGAACGTCATACCCAGGTTCACGCTGAACAGGTTTATCTTGAAGTTAGCGCCGCCCGAGCGGTTGCGTCCTGTCTCCACACGGTTTGTCTCCTGATCCACCCACTTGTACTTCAGTCCCATCACGCCCACAGAGCATTCCACAGCCATGAAGTTGGTGGCAAAGGCCGTCAGTCCCGGGCAGAATCCCAGCTGGATGGAGTTCACATGCTCCATGGTTCCGTCGAATTCGACGCCCGTGCCGGTGGTGTACTTGCCCTTCGAGTAGCCGTAGGTGAGGCGCACCTCGTTGAAGAAGCCGAACACCTTGCTCCGGCCCAGCGGCATATAGGTGCGCACGAAGGCCGAGGCATCATAGTTGTGCTCCAACAGGTAGAGGTCCTTGAGGCTTATGTTGAAGTCCTCGCCAAGGTTGAGGTCGAAGTTGCCCAGATTGAAGTAGTATCGGCTATAGTTGAACCGACCGCCCACGGCGATGTTGTTCGCCACGAAGTATCCCACGTAGGGGCTTGCCGAGAAGGTGTGTCCCTTGCAGTTGATGTCCTTCAGCACGAGGTAGTTCAGGTTGTCGCCGTCCCACTCGTTGTAGGAGATGCTTCCGCCGAAGAGCCACTGTCCCTTGGGGATGAAAAGGGCGGTGAGTTCCTCTCGCGAGACACGCTCGATCCGTCGCCCTTTCTGCTCCTGCTTGGTCATGTAGCGGTTGTAGATGCTTCCAGGGCCGTCCTTCAGTGGTCGCTGCCTGCTGCCTACAGTCGGCTGATTGCCCACGGGCATTTGATGGTACACGCCGGTTGTTTCTTCCGCCGCACTGTTCACAGCCTCCTGAGGGACATTCACTGACGTCTGCGCCACGCTGGCAACCTGCTGCGGCTCGTCCACCTCATTCTTTGTCTCGCGGGCAGCCATCTGCGACTTTCGGGCAGCGCCCTTCGATTCAGCGATTACCAAGCCCTGCAGCGGAGCGCTTTCATGTCCGTTCTTCGTAGCCTTCAGGGTGATGCGGTTCCTACCTATATTATAATAACGCACGAGCCGGTTGTACACGTCCTGTGCCCGATCCTTCTCGCCAAGGATGGTCACGGTGGCCTTGGGATGATTCCTCAGGTAGGTGGCCACGTCAGCGAGTTGAGCTGTTCCGCCATCAGCTTGCACTACGAGGTCGCTCCCATCGCGTTCGCCGAGTGCCCTGCGCACTCCTTCCTCCACGGCTCGGGCTATCACATCGCTGGTCAGCTCTCCCTTCTGGGAACGCTCCTCCTTTACGTTGATTCTCACCTCAACGTCCGTAGGCGTGGCCGACTGCGGCGTCTGTGCTCCCAGTATGGCGGGGCAGAGCCACAGGAAAAGGGTTGCTGTCAGGAGATTGTTTCTGTTCATATTCTTCTTTCTGCCGTCCATGCAGGTGAACCGCAGTGGAAGGCGTTCTCTTATTTTGCGAGAGTTCGCATGCTATTAAGCGCAAGGCATTCCCCCCGCCACCTTTTGGGCGAGGGGAACGTCTCACATCACTGTTTGTTGTTTAGTTCTTCACTGTCGGCGTATCGCCATATACCAGCTCGAAGTCATCGAGGTAGAGAGTGGACGTATCGCTTCCGTAGAAGTAATCGCCATAGCGACTTGACGAGCAGACAATGATAAGATGCGTAGGCTTCTTGGTAAGGCTGTGGTACTCCAGAGGAATATCAAACTCCTTCCACTCTCCGTTCGAGTTCACACACTGTTCTGCAGGCAGTGTACCATAAGCAACTACTCGGGAATCCGTCTGCCAGTTGGGGAAGTTGTCCATATTCGTATTGTCAATGGAAACCATCGCCGTGGTTAGCACGCAATAAATCTGACATTGGTCAGGTTGTCCCTTGGCAGGAGCACCCGAAGGTGCCGTACCGCGATTAATGTTACCTGGTTCATACTGCAGGAAGCCGTGAAGGCTCGTCGGACGACTGCTAAAGGGAACACCCCAGTCGAGGACAGCACCCTTCGTACCTACAAGATGGTTGAACTTACCTGTGAAGATACTTGCAGCAGCAAACTTGATAATCACATACGTTGATGACAATTTAGCCGCATACGATCCGCTATGTACTACGGATTGTGTACCCGTCGTAACGTTATAGCTGTCGCCCATGCTGGCCGAACCCGGATTACTGGAACTCCAATAGTATGTGGTAGCATTAGCTTCATCATCAGAACCTGTCCGATTGGGAATACCGCTTTCGTTGGGATACCATACGCTTCCGGCCTTATACCAATTTTCGAAGCCGCCATTGTAGAGAGCCGTCTGTGCCTCCGACGTGAAGTTGGACTCCTGGCTGTACACCTCGTCATCGCCTGTGACATAAGCCAGACGATAGGTGTACTGCGTGGCAGGCGTCAGGCCCTTCACGGTGTATGTCACATCGTCGCCGCTGATGGTGAGTGCAGCGTTGTCCACCGTGGTCCAGCTGTCGGCACCAGTGATCTTATACTGCAGTTGCAGCTTCGTCTGGTCGAAGTCGCTCTTCTTCGAAGCCACCTTACCCGAGAGGTCGGCAAACGTGCTCCATGCATTGGCGGTGTACACGTCGAGCTGCGTACCGCTCTTGCGTGGCACCTCGAAGGTATAGGTGTAGGTGTTCGTGGTGGGGTCCACCTTCACCGTCACGTCGCCCTGATAGCCGCTGGGAGCCACCGTATAGTTCAGGATGTAATGGTCGCGTGCCTGCACTCCGGTGATGTCAGTGTTCATGCTGTGGCCCTCATTGCTCTTGTTGAAGACGCTGAGGATGGCCTTCAAGTCGCCCACGGGGAAATAGGAGGAACCCTTGGTCTCGCCCATCGTATATGTCTGCGAAGCCACGCCTGCGATGGTGGACTGGATAGTCGATGTGGCGCTGGCAAAGCTCTCCTGGAATTCAGGAGAGAACTTCACGGTTACCTTCACATTGGCCAGCGTACAGATCACGTTGGCGGTGCTGAGCACTTTGGTATGGATGTTCACCGTCGTAGTACCATAATAATAGGGAGCGTCCACGCCCGAGCCGCTGCCGTCCCATCCGTTGGAATGAGCCGTCACGGTGTACTGGCCGGGAGCCAGACGGAGCACCTGGCCTTTCAACTGCGTATCGTTGTCCCAGTCGGTGGTGCTGGCCACAATCTCGCCTGCGGCATTGGTCACCTCCACATAGAGTTGCTTGGGTGCATAGCCTGCGGGCACATTCGTCACACGTGTCTTAGCCACTGTGTTGGTCTCCACGCCAAGTGTCAGATAGCC
>Ga0310695_10009902_pt1 | contig 14156 bp, 11 predicted proteins | sample RumenRJG_04DNA_FD_203882 | JGI IMG/M metagenome (GOLD analysis project Ga0310695, IMG submission 203882) | Bovine rumen microbial communities from Lethbridge, Alberta, Canada - RJG_04 (v2) (version 2) | ecosystem: Host-associated > Mammals > Digestive system > Stomach > Rumen | place: Canada... | reverse complement strand
TCTGTGTGAAATCCATTATGGCATTTTTCCCACACATCAGCGCGATTAGCGTAAGCGCAGTAAGTTTCTCACGCGGATAACGCGGATTTCATTGATGGCATCCTATGCGCTGTCAGCGAGATCTGCGAGAGCTAAAAAAGGCGGATGCGCTTACGCTGATCTCGCAGATGGAGACACGCCCGCAACACCGGTGGCTGGTGGCCGGCACCAGGCCGGCCACTACACTGTCACCGGTGGCGTACATCACCACGGACTTTATCGGCTGCGCCCGATTTTCCTGAAGAATAATATCGGCGGCTATATGCCCTCGGCGCCGGGTAATGTCTCGGTCGGCGACGCCACAGGCATGGCGCTTTTGCGCGGCTATGTGGTCGCCATTCCCGGCGCCCGTGGCCGTTCGTCGTATGTGACCGTGGGGAAGAAGAAAGTGTATAACGGTAAGGCGCCCGCCGCCATCCTCGACCTGAAGGCCGCTGTGCGCTATCTGCGCCATTTCGATAGTGTGATGCCCGGCGATGCCAATAAGATTATCTCCGATGGTACTTCGGCCGGCGGCGCAATGTCGGCCCTGCTCGGTGCCTCGGGCAATAACCCCGCTTATGAGGCCATGCTCGACAAGATGGGTGCGGCCAAGGAGCGCGACGACATCTTCACGGCCGTCTGCTACTGTCCGATAACCGATTTGGCTCACGCCGATATGGCTTATGAGTGGCTCTACGGCAATACCGACTCGCGTAAGGCCAACGATGATGCCCACCGCGAGGTCACAAAGGAGGAGGCTGCGCTGTTCCCCGCTTACGTCAACTCGCTGGGGCTGAGGCTCAAAGACGGTACACCGCTGACCGGAGACAACTATCTCCAGTTTATCAAGCAGGAGATTATCCGCGCCGCGCAAATCGCTAAGGATGCCGGAGCCGACATCCCCGACAGCATCGGCTTTACCTTCAGCACCGAGGGCGGCACCTTTGCCCCGCTCAACGGCGGCGTCAAACCCGCTGGAATGCCTGCCGACATGCCGAAGGGTATGATGCCGAGAGGCGGCGCCAAGCGGGTGGGGGAGTACATCACTGACCTTGATATGACCAAGTATCTGAACTATGTGGCCAACAAGACAGCGCTCAAGTCGGCTCCCGCCTTCGATGCGCTTGGCGTGGCCGGCAATGCTGCTTCGGGTGAGAACGACGAGTTCGGCGATGCCAATAACAATCCCGCCAACTTCACTGCTTACAGTGCAGAGAAGAACGGCGTGGCGCTGTCGGAGTCGGTGAGGCAGAATGAGCTGCTGCTCAACCCGATGCAACAGATTGGCTCGGCCGAGGCCACGGTGGCGCCTCACTGGTATATCCGCCACGGCGCCATCGACCGCGACACCGCCTTCCCCATTCCGCTCAACCTTGCCGTGAAGCTGCAGAATGCGGGTAAGGACGTCAACTACCTCTTGGCTTGGAACCGCCCCCACAGCGGTGACTATGCCCTGCAGGAGCTCTTCGACTGGCTCGACAAGCTCGTGAAGTAGCGCTTTTGCTTGATGAACTCTTCGACGCTTCCAAAGTAATTGAGATTTATCTGCTTAGGAAGCGTCTTTTTTATAAAAATAGTGTTATCTTTGCTGAAAAGATTACGCTTATGAAATACTTAGATCCACGAGCCGACCTCACTTTCAAACGCGTCTTTGGCGAGCACCCCGACCTCGTCATCAGTTTGCTCAATGCCCTTTTGCCTCTTGATGCCAGCCAGCAAGTCAAGAGCGTGGAGTATATACCCATTGAGCTTGTGCCTGACAGTCCACTGAAGAGAAACAGCATTGTTGATGTCAGATGTAAGGATGAGAAGGGTCGCCAGTTCCTCGTAGAGATGCAGATGATATGGTCGGAGGAATTCAAGCAGCGTGTGTTGTTCAATGCTTCCAAGGCATATGTTCGGCAGTTGGATAAGCATGAGAACTATGAGTTGCTACAGCCGGTCTACTCTTTAAACCTTGTCAATGAGGTGTTCGAGCCTGAGTTGCCCGACTATTACCATCAATATTCGGTGGCCAACATCGACCATCCAGAGAAGATTATCGAGGGCTTGCACCTGATTTTCGTAGAACTCCCGAAGTTTAAGCCTCACAGTTTCTCTGAGAAGAAGATGCAGGTGCTGTGGCTGCGTTATCTTACGGAGATGGGTGGAGCCAGCGAGGTTCCTCAGGAACTTCTTGACAACCCCGAGGTGAAGAAGGCAGTCGATATTCTTGAGGAGTCATCATATACTCCCGCTCAGTTGGAAGGATATGACAAGTTCTGGGATATCGTACGTACAGAGCGCACCTATTATAACAGCGCCCGCCGTCATGGTAAAGAAGAAGGATATAAAGAAGGCTTTGACGAAGGTAAGCAGGAAGGCTTCGATGAGGGAGAGCGGAAAGGACTTACAAAAGGCGCAATGGAAGAAAAAATAAAGAATGCTAAGGCCATGAAGTCATTAGGCATTCCCCTTGACAGCATCTCGAAGGTTACAGGAATGTCAGAGGCTGAGATTAGCGCTTTGTAATCACCTTCCTTTATATAAACAGCTGCGAATAGGCGTGGACATGAACTGCCCGCGCCTATTCGTTTAACATTAGTGTAACAATCATGTAACACTTATAACGGCGTTTTAGGTGCGTGTCACTGCTTCACCTTGTGCAGCTGGTAGTGTTGTTTCAGTTCGCCCGTCGGCTCCTCGCCACTGTCGTTGGTCATGATGAGGGTGGAGTCGTCCATCACCTTATAATAAGTCTTGTCGTTCGACGATGGCGTCACCAGTTGGATGAGTTTGTCGCCGGTCGTGTGATACACTCCGTTCTCCCTGATGGTATCCTTCTGCCCGACGTAGTGGGTCAGGAGATCGTAGGTGCTGTCGGCGTTGATGGTCAGGCTGGTGTTGATGCCCGGGCAGTCGGCAGCGGGCAACGTACCCTCGTAGGTACCCAGCAACGTGTTGACAGCCGTGGTGTCGGCCGTGTTGGTGTTATTCGTTTTGTTGCCGTTGCAGCCAACGGCCAGCGCGGCTATGCCCATTGCGAGCAGCATGATGTTTTTGTTCATGATGTATGGTTTTGTGTTTTTTGTTGAGGCCGCAAAGGTAGTCAATTATTATGGATGCGACAAAAGAAAGTGGGGGATTAAGATATTTTTCGTCTTTCCCGCTGCTGTAACACAATTGTAATATTGCAGCAACAGGCCTGTAACATAGTCTCTATAATTTTGCGCAGAAATCGTAAATTATTAGTTCTATTAAATGGAAACCATCTATCTTTGCATCGTCATTTTTCTGCTATGCCTCGCGGTATTTGACCTGTTTGTAGGCGTGAGCAACGATGCCGTGAACTTTCTTCAGTCGGCAATCGGCGCCCGTGTGGCGACGTTCCGCACCGTATTAATCATCGCCTCATCGGGTATTCTGTTAGGTGTCATCATGTCGTCGGGCATGATGGACGTGGCCCGTCATGGCATTCTGGTGCCAACCCATTACTCGTTCCATGAGGTGATGACCGTTTTCCTGGCTGTCATGGTAACCGACGTGATTGTGCTCGACGTGTTCAACACGCTTGGCATGCCGACCTCGACCACCGTGTCGCTGGTCTTTGAGCTGTTGGGCGGAACGGTCATGCTTGCCACGCTGAAGGTGTGGTCAGACGGCAGCCTGGAGCTGAGCAGCCTGGTCAACTCGTCGGAGTCGCTGAAGGTGATAGTCTCCATTTTCCTGTCCGTGGCCATTGCCTTTATTGTCGGCATGGTGGTGATGTGGATCAGTCGTGTTATCTTCACCTTCAACTATAAGAAGCACAGCCGCTATTCCATCGCCATCTTCGGTGGTATCGCTTTCACCGCACTGTCCTATTTCATCTTCATCAAGGGCATGGGCAAGAGTCCCTATATCTCGGAGCATCTCCGCAACTACATCGATGAGAACACCAACATGCTGCTGGTCTATACTTTCATTATCTCTACGGTGGTGATGGAGGTGCTCCATTTGCTCAAGGTCAATATCTTCAAGTTCGTGGTGCTGATGGGTACCTTCGGTCTCGCCATGGCCTTTGCCAGCAACGACCTGGTCAACTTCATCGGCGTGCCTCTGGCCGGCCTCGACGCTTACCGCGATTTCACTACAAACGCCCACGGTTTGGGCGCCGACCAGTTCATGATGACGTCGCTGATGGACTCGGCCCGCTCACCAATCCTCTATCTGTTGGCCGCCGGCATCATCATGGTCATCGCCATGGGGACGTCGAAGAAGGCGCAGAACGTCATCAAGACCTCGGTCGACCTCTCGCGTCAGGATGAGGGCGACGAGATGTTCGGTTCAAGCATGGCCGCCCGCGCCATCGTTCGCTTCAGCCAGTCGGCTGTGTCTTCGATTGCCCACATCTTCCCCGTGGGTTTCCGCAAGTGGGTGAACAGCCGCTTCAATGCCAATGAGGTGGAGCTGGCCGACGACACCGCAGCCTTCGATATGGTGCGCGCCGCCGTCAACCTCGTCATTGCCTCAATGCTCATCGTGTTCGGTACCAATCATAAGTTGCCGCTGTCAACGACTTACGTCACCTTCATGGTGGCCATGGGTTCGAGTCTGGCCGACCGCGCCTGGAGCCGTGAGAGCGCTGTATTCCGTGTGACCGGCGTGTTGAGCGTCATCGGTGGATGGTTCATCACCGCCGGCGTAGCCTTCATGACTTGTGCGCTGGTTTGCCTGTGCATGTGGTATGGCGGATTTATCGTGCAGGGCTTGTTCATGGCCCTCGTCATCTTCCTGCTGTGGCGCAGCAACCGTCAGTATAAGCGCAAAAAGGAGCAGACCAAGGAGGCTGAGGACAGCTTCCGTCTGATGATGCACACCCGCGACCCCGAGCTCGTGTGGGAGATGCTGCGCAACCATGTGCGCGACACCCAGAGCAAGACCTGCCGCTTTGCCCTCGAGCAATATAACATCATTCTCGACGCCTTCAGTCATCAGAAAGTGAGAGACCTGCGCCGTAGCGACAAGGGACTGCGCAAGACGCTGCAGATCTTGAAGAAGTTGCGCCGCCAGGAGATGCTCGGTCTGAAGAAGTCGCCGTTGGAGATGGCTGTCGAGCGCAACACGTGGTTCCACATCGGTGCTAACAGTGATCAGCAGTTAATCTACACGCTGCGCCGTATGCTGCAACCGATTAAGGAGCATGTCGACAACAACTTCGTTCCCGTTCCCGAGGCTTATGTCAAAGAGTATGAGCCTATCCGTCAGACCATTAACGAACTGATGAAGGAGACGACCGGCGAGATTGAGACCAACCACTACGACGAATACCGCAAGGTGCTGGCTCAGGCCGATGCCTGCAAGGATGAGCTGTCGGTCATCCGCAAGAACCATCTATACCGCATGCAGACGAGTCAGGACAACAAGTACTATCAGGTGGATATGGTTTACCTCAACCTCCTGCAGGAGTCGCAGCAGTTGCTCAGCAACATGCGCCATCAGTTGCGCTCGGCCAAGAAGTTCATGGAGGAGTAGACCGCGAGGGCGCTTCCCGCGTAAGGGGTGCGCCCGATACCGGCCTCACATATATAATAAGGTGTAGCATCGCGCTGCACCTTTTATTTTTTCTAAAAACATGGGACTATTTGCCAATTTTCCATTATCTTTGCACGATGGAAGCGGGAAGTGAGCAAAATCGAAGGCTTACGGTAGACCGTCCAAGTTGATATCAATGAATCTTCGCATAAAGAAACTCGACATATTCATCTTAAAACAGTTCGCGGTGCTGTTCTTAGGAGCCCTGTTCATCTGCCAGTTCGTGCTGATGATGCAGTTCCTTTGGAGACAGCTCAACGACCTCATTGGCAAGGGATTGTCGCTGGATGTCATCGCCCATTTCTTCTGGTACATCGCCCTGATGTTCGTGCCGATGGCCCTGCCGTTGGCCATTCTGCTGAGTTCACTCATCACTTTCGGTAACCTCGGCGAGAGTTCCGAGCTGACGGCCATCAAGGCAGCCGGCATCTCGCTGATGCAGTCGTTCCGCTCGCTCATCGTCGTGACGGTACTCATTGCGGGTGTCTCCTTTTATTTTCAGAACAACATCGGCCCCATGGCCAACATGAAGTTTGCACAGTTGCTGCTGTCGATGAAGCAGAAAAGTCCCGAGCTTGAGATTCCCGAGGGCATCTTCTACGACGGCATTCCCAACAGCAACATCTATGTGCAGAAGAAGAACCTGAAGACCGGCAAGCTCTACGGCATCATGATTTACCGCATGACACAGAGCTATGAGGACGCGGCCATCATCCTGGCCGACAGTGGCATGATACAGTCGACGGCCGAGAAGAAACACCTGCTGCTGTCGCTGTGGAGCGGCGAGTGGTTTGAGAATATGCAGGACGACCAGTTTGGCGGTACGGCGGCAGTGCCTTATCGCCGTGAGTCGTTTATCTCCAAGCAGATTTATATTGACTTCGACAACGGCTTCAACCTGACCGATATGTCGGCGCTCTCCAACAATGCGCGTGGTAAGAGCCTTGCCCAGATACGGTCGGATGTGGACTCGCTCAACGAGACCTACGACAGTATTGGCCGCGCCTTCTACGGTGAGGCCAAGCAGTTCTACTTCACTACGCCTGCGTTGAGCAAGCCCGACTCCATCAAGGAGGTGCGTCAGGCGGAGCATAGCAAGCTCGACTTCGACCAGGCTTATGCCAAACTCACGCCCGACCAGAAGGCCAACGTCATGTCGATGGCGCTCGGCAACGTGCAGCGCATGAGCTCCGATCTCGATTTCAAAGCGATGATGGCGCACGACAATGAGCGCATCATCCGCAACCATTACCTCGAGGCGGAGAATAAGTTCGCGCTGGCCTTGCAGTGCATCATCTTCTTCTTTATCGGTGCGCCGCTCGGTGCCATCATCCGCAAGGGTGGCCTGGGACTGCCGGTCATCATCTCGGTCCTGGTTTACATCATATTCTATATCCTCGACAATACCGGCTACACGATGGCGCGTCAGGGCTCGTGGAATGTGTGGATTGGCCATGCATTGGCCCCCGCGGTGCTTACGCCGCTGGCCATTTTCATCACTTATAAGGCTTGCAACGACTCGGTGGTGTTCAACGCCGACGGTTGGATCGCCTTCTTCCGTAAGGCGTTCGGACTCAGACTGAAACGTAGCATTCAGGGCAAGGAGGTTATCATCGAAGAGCCTCATTATGCTGAGGATAAGGAAACCTTGCTGAAGATTAACCACGAGGTGACCGCTTACTCACGCCGACACAACCTGAAGTCGCCGCCAAACGTCATCAAGGTGTTCTTCAAGTATCAGGAGGACCATGAGATAGAAGAGATTAACGAAGAGCTCGAGGCTACCATCAAGGACCTCGCCAACACCCGCGATACAGTGGTGTTGAGCCTGCTCAACCACTACCCGGTGCTGGCGGTGAAGGCGCATACGCGTCCGTTCGACCGCCGCTGGCTCAACATCGTGTCCGCCATCATCGTGCCGGTGGGCATGTTCTTCTATTTCCGCATGTGGCGCTTCCGCCTCCGGCTGTTGCGCGACCTGCGTGTCATCAAATACACAAACACACAGCTTATCAATCACAAAGAGCACGAACCCCACTCGTAGGTGGGCGCCGGTGCTATATATTAATAATGTAAAAGGTATAGAAACAATATGGCAGAATTCAAATTAAGCAGCATCGAGGATGCGCTGGAGGACTTCAAGCAAGGGAAGTTTGTCATTGTCGTCGACGACGAGGACCGTGAGAACGAGGGTGACCTGATTACCGCGGCTGAGATGATAACGCCTGAAAAGGTCAACTTCATGCTGAAGAACGCGCGTGGGGTGCTGTGTGCACCCATAACCATCTCACGCGCCGAGGAACTCGACCTGCCCCATCAGGTTGAAGACAACACGTCGATGCTCGGCACCCCCTTCACCATCACCGTCGATAAACTCGAGGGTTGCACGACCGGTGTGTCGGCTCACGATCGCGCCGAGACCATCAAGGCGCTCGCCGATCCAGCTTCTACGCCGCAGACCTTCGGCCGCCCCGGCCACATCAATCCCCTGTATGCGCAGGACAACGGTGTGCTGCGCCGGTCGGGTCACACCGAGGCCGCCATCGACCTCTGTAAGCTCGCCGGATGCTATCCCGCCGGTGTGCTGATGGAGATTATGAACGACGACGGCACCATGGCGCGTATGCCGCAACTGCAGGAGAAAGCCAAGGAATGGGGTATGAAGATTATCTCCATCGCCGACCTTATTAAATACCGCCTTAAGCGCGAGACCAGCATTGAGGTAGGCGAGGAGGTCGACCTCCCCACCATCTATGGTCACTTCCATCTCATTCCCTTCCGCCAGACGAGCAATGGCCTTGAGCACATGGCGCTGGTCAAGGGTACGTGGAAAGAGGACGAGCCCATCCTGGTGCGGGTGCATTCCTCTTGCGCCACGGGTGATATACTCGGCAGCATGCGATGCGACTGCGGTGAACAGTTGCATAAGTCGATGCAGATGATTGAGAAAGAGGGCAAAGGCGTCGTCATCTATATGCAGCAGGAGGGTCGCGGCATCGGACTGATGAACAAGATTGCCGCTTACAAGCTGCAGGAGAAGGGTATGGACACTGTCGATGCCAATATCCACCTCGGCTTCAAGCCCGATGAGCGCGACTATGGCTGTGGCGCCCAGATGCTACGTCACCTCGGCGTACATAAGATGAGGCTCATGACCAACAACCCGACCAAGCGCGTCGGCCTTGAGGCCTATGGCTTGGAGATTGTCGAGAACGTACCCATCGAGATAACGCCCAACCGCTACGACATCAAGTATCTGCGTACAAAGCGCGATAGGATGGGGCATACACTGCACCTTTAATGAAGAGGGAAGGCCGCGCGAGGTGATAAAATGAATGCCTTCGCAGCCTTTTTTCTAAATAATGTTACTTTTCTGCATTTTCTCATTTAAAATGTCTACTTTTGTACGCAATAAATAGACTGGCTATGGCACAACTATCAGATCGTCTAAATCGTCTTGCCCCTTCCGCAACATTGGCAATGTCGCAGAAGAGCAATGAAATGAAAGCACAAGGCATTGATGTAATCAACATGAGTGTCGGTGAACCCGACTTTATGACTCCGGAGCCTATTAAGCAGGCGGGTATTAAGGCCATTGAGGATAACTATTCAAAGTATTCTCCCGTTCCCGGCTATCTGGCTCTTCGTCAGGCTATCGTTGATAAGCTGGCGCGTGAGAACCATCTGACCTACACCACGAAGGAGGTCATCGTAGGTACGGGCGGCAAGCAGGGCGTCTGCAACGCTATCCTCGCCTTGGTCAATCCCGGCGACGAAGTAATCATCCCCGCACCTTATTGGGTAAGCTATCCGCAGATGGTGAAGTTGGCCGGCGGCACACCTGTCGCAGTGCGTACGGCTTTCGAGAACGATTATAAGATGACGCCCGAGCAGTTGGAATCCGCCATCACGCCGAAGACCAAGATGCTCATCATCTGCTCGCCGAGCAATCCTACCGGTAGCGTTTATACGCAGGCTGAACTCGAGGCTTTGGCCGTCGTACTGCGTAAGCACCCCGAAGTGTTTGTGCTGTCGGATGAAATCTACGAGCATATCAATTATGTCGGTTTCCAGGCCAGCATCGCCGCATGCGAGGGCATGAAGGAGCGCACCATCATTTGCAACGGTGTGAGTAAGGCATACGCCATGACCGGCTGGCGTTTGGGCTGGGTGGCTGCTCCCGAATGGATTGTGAAGGGTATGAACAAACTGCAGGGCCAATACACCAGCGGCACTTGCGATGTCAGTCAGATGGCCGCTCTGGCTGCCTATCAGGGTGACCAGCAGTGCGTTGAGGATATGCGCAAGGGCTTCGAGCGCCGTCGCGACCTCATCGTGAAGCTCGCACGTGAGATTCCCGGCCTCAAGGTCAACGTGCCTCAGGGCGCCTTCTATCTCTTCCCCATGTGCGATGCCTTCTTCGGCAAGCGCTGTGGCGATACGGTAATCAAGACGTCGACCGACTTCTCGATGTATCTCCTCCAGAAGGCGCATGTAGCCACCGTCGCCGGTGACGCCTTCGGCGAACCCAACGGCTTCCGCATGAGCTACGCAACGAGTGACGATAACATTCGCGAGGCTTTACGGCGCATTAAGGAGGCTTGCGCAAGTTTAATCTAAAAATAGTGTTAAAAAGAACGCAAACAAAGGAATATCTATACAAAAGTTGTTATCTTTGTGCGTGCAAAGGCGACTGTGGGCTAATCGTAGGTTACATGCTGTCCGATGCTACATAATAAACAATGCTATTGAACTTATAGGAAAATCAATTATTCATTTATAACCAAAATTTAAACAAAAACTATGGCAACTACACAAAAGGCCGCAGCCCCCAAGGCTGCTAAGAAGTCTTCAGGCTTCACTGGTATCAGAGGTGCATTCTGGATTATTGTTTTCTGCTTCGTTGCAGCACTTTGCATCTACAATTTATGGCTTGGCAGTGGCTCCAACTTCCAGGGTGGTGACAATGCTAATGCTCCTCTCAACATCTTCGGTACAATCTATAAGGGTGGTTATGTGGTGCCTATCATCCACACGCTGCTGCTTACCGTGCTCTGCCTCGCTGTTGAGCGCTACTTCGCTCTGAAGACCGCTTTCGGTAAGGGTTCTCTGACCAAGTTCGTGGCCAACATCAAGGCTGCTCTTGCTGCCAACGACTTCAACAAGGCTGAGGATCTCTGCAACAAGATGCAGGGTTCTGTCGCTAACGTTGTGCTGGCTTCACTGCACGCTTACAAAGACATGGAGAGCGGTGCCAACGCTTCTCTGAAGAAGAGCCAGAAGGTGGCCCGCATCGAGCAGGCTCACGAGGAGGCTACTCAGCTTGAGATGCCTACCCTGCAGATGAACCTCCCGATTCTCGCTACTATCGTTACCCTCGGTACCCTTACCGGACTGCTCGGTACTGTGACCGGTATGATTCGTTCATTCCAGGCTCTGGCTGCTGGTGGCGGTGGTGACTCACTTGCTCTGTCAACTGGTATTTCTGAGGCTCTGGTCAACACGGCCTTCGGTATCGCAACTTCTTGGTGCGCTGTTATTGCTTATAACTTCTACACCAATAAGATCGATAAGCTGACTTATGCACTCGATGAGGTAGGTTACACAATCGCACAGACTTACGAAGCTAACCACACAGACGAGGCTTAATTTTTGCTAACCCTTTAAAATTTTATCGCTATGGGTAAAGTAAAAATTAAGAAGGCAGACGTCTGGATCGACATGACCCCTATGTCCGACGTGATGGTGCTTCTGCTGACTTTCTTCATGCTGACATCTACGTTTGTCAAGCAGGAGCCAGTGAAGGTAAACACGCCTGGATCCGTATCGGAAATCAAGGTCCCGGAAAACAACGTCTTGAATGTGCTCGTCAGCAATGACGGAAAAATCTTCATGAGCATGGACAAGACTACCGACGTGCAGAACGTTCTGTCGGACGTTACCGGCCAGTTCGGTATTTCTCTGTCTGGCGCTCAGACGAAGAAGTTCCTGAATACTCCTATGTGGGGCGTTCCTATGGACAAGCTTCAGGTTTTTCTTAGCCTGGACGAGGCTCAGATGCCTGAGGAGCTCAAGAAATATGGCATTCCCACCGACTCTGTAAAGGGTAAGACGGGCGATGCTGCCATGAGTGAGTTCCAAATCTGGGTAAAGGCCGCCAAGGACGCCAACCCGGACGCCAAGATTGCCATCAAGGCCGATGAAAAGACGCCTTACAAGACAATCAAGAAGATCATGAGTGAGCTTCAGGATATGAGTGAGAACCGTTACTATCTGATTACTCAATATAAGAAAGCGGAGGACTAAAAGATGGCAGTAGGAAAAAGCAAACAGAAGAAGATGAATGTCCGTGTGGACTTCACTCCTATGGTTGATATGATGATGCTTCTTATCACGTTCTTCATGCTTTGTACGTCTCTGGCTAAACCCCAGACGATGGAATTGAGTATGCCGAGTAACGATAAGAACCTTACAGATCAGGACAAGACCGTGACGAAGGAATCGTATACCCTTACGTTCTATTGCACGGCCGACAACCAACTCTACTATGTGGCTGGACAGGTGAAGCCCGAAAATCCTAAGTGTCTGGTGAAGACAACCTGGGGTGCAAAGGGTATCCGTTCTGTCATCTTCAATCACCAGACCGAGGATGGCACGCAGCCTGCTAAGACCGTGATGGAGGCTAAGGCTAAGCTTGATAAGGAAAAAGACAATCCTAACAAGAAGATGCCGGACTCTATCTATAATCAGCGGCTTGCTCAAATCAAGGCCGGTATTATCGACGGACAGCGAATCAACACGCTGACCATCATCATCAAGGCTACCGACAATGCGTCGTATAAGAACCTTGTTGATGCGCTGGATGAGATGCAGATTTGCTCTATCGGTAAGTACGTGATTGATAAGATCAATGATAATGACCTGAAGCTCCTGAAGGAGAATAACGTCAAGCTATAAGGTATCACTAAACAAGAAAGGTTAAAAAATGGCAAATATTGATTTAACAAGAGACGGTTGGTGTGACCTTATATTTGAAGGACGTAATAAGGCCTACGGTGCCTATAAGCTCCGTAAGGGCACTCCTAAGAGAAACGTTAAGGCTATTGTCACCATCGTCGTTCTTGCAGCTATTCTGATTATCGGCTTCTGGTTGAAAACCAGATACGACCAGTATCAGTTGGCGCATGCTAAGAATGATGCTGTAACAGAACTGTCCGCCCTCAATCAGCCCAAGAAGCAGCAAAAAGCTAAGGTTGAGCGTAAGGTTGAGGTGGAGCAGAAGAAGGAAGTGGTTAAAGAGGTTAAGTCTTCAATCAAGTTCACCGCCCCTGTCATCAAGAAGGATAACGAGGTGAAGCCTGAGGAAGAGATGAAGACCCAAGACCAGTTGATGCAGACCAACACTGCTATCGGTGCCCTCGATGTTAAGGGTAACTCCGATGCCGGTGAGGTGCTGAAAGTCACCCAGCGTGTGGTGGACGAGCCTGTCAAGGCTGAGCCCAAGCCCGAGGTGGAGAACAAGGTGTTCGATGTCGTAGAACAGATGCCTTCATTCCCCGGTGGCCAGGGTGCCCTGATGAAATACCTCAATGACAACATCAAGTATCCTGTTGTCGCACAGGAGAATGGTGTTCAGGGTCGTGTGGTCGTGTCCTTCGTGGTCGAGCGTGACGGCAGCATCACTGACGTGAATGTTGTACGCTCTGTTGACCCCTCACTTGACAAGGAGGCAGTACGTGTCATCAAAGGCATGCCTCACTGGATCCCTGGTAAGCAGAACGGTTCAGCTGTGCGTGTGAAGTACAACGTGCCTGTATCCTTCAGATTGCAGTAATATTAGATTTATGAAGTTCGCATCTTACATTTTAGTAGGATTAACATTGTCTGTCTGTCTTTGCTCTTCTTGCGGTAATGGCAAGAAGAGCAAGGATGGAAGGACAGATACTTATTCATCAGGGGCGATTTCTTTCGTCTCTGATGAAAGTTTTAGTCCCATCATCGACGAAGAGAAGCAGGTATTCGAAAACGATTACCCGCAAGCCAAAGTCACTCCTATTTATACTGACGAGTCGACAGCCATCAAGAAGCTGATGGATGGTAAGACATGGCTTGCTTTCACAACGCGCGATTTCCGTCCTTCGGAGATACAGGCGCTGAAAGCAAAGCAGTTTATGCCACAGTCGGTTAAGATTGCTTACGATGCTTTGGCGCTCATCGTCAACAAGAACAGTAGAGATACTTTGATATCGGCTACCGACTTCAAGAACATCATGTTGGGCAAGACTACCCGCTGGAACCAGATATATAAAGGTTCAAAGGGTGGTATCATCACAGTGGTCTTCGACAATCCGAAGTCAAGCACTGTGCATTGGGTAGAAGATTCTCTCCTTGGCGGAAAGGCCATTGTCAACCCGAATGTGGTGGCAGTGAACAAGACCGCTGAGGTGATATCATACGTAGAGCAGCATCCCGGTACCATTGGCATCATTGGCAATAACTGGCTCAATGACAAGCGGGATACGACCAATCTTACTTTCAATAAGAATATTCGTGTGATGAGCGTGAGCAAGGTTCACCCCGCA
>Ga0310695_10009900_pt1 | contig 14158 bp, 7 predicted proteins | sample RumenRJG_04DNA_FD_203882 | JGI IMG/M metagenome (GOLD analysis project Ga0310695, IMG submission 203882) | Bovine rumen microbial communities from Lethbridge, Alberta, Canada - RJG_04 (v2) (version 2) | ecosystem: Host-associated > Mammals > Digestive system > Stomach > Rumen | place: Canada... | reverse complement strand
AATTATTTTTATTATGAATAAAACAATTTATATCAAAATTAGATAATGAAATTAAATTACAATTTGAATGATGAATATATGAACATGATTTACATATAAAATTATTATGTTTTATACAATAAAAAAAAGTATCTTCCATATTTCCAATATCACAATTTGAACAGAAAATATTATTTATTTGGTTTTCTTTAATATCTTTTAATGCATTTTCTAAAGTTTTTTTTTCAAAATGATTATTTAAACAAATTAATTTTACTATGATTTCATTTTTTATTTTTACTAATTCTGATAATTGAATATGAAAACATTTTGGACATCTATATAACTCATTTTTTGGATAAATAGATGAAAATTCTTCAAATGTAATTATACTATTCATTTTATTTATTAAAAATATATATATTAAAAAAAATAAAATTTTTAGAAATAATTATATTACATTATTATATTTATTCTTATAATTAAGATATTAAATAATAGAAAATTGAATGTTATAATACTTTTTATTAATCAAGAAATTTGAAGATATGTATAAATGTTCTAAAATTTAAAATGTAAATCAAAAATAGTGTTGTAACATCTTTTTTTTTAATTAATTCTTTTTTTTTAATTTTAAATTCATTTTTCTATTTATTTAATTATTTTTTTTGATTTTTATTTTTAAAAATTAAAAAATGAAAAATTCAAATATTAAAAAGCAAAACAATAATTTATTCCATTTTTTATTAAATGATTTCTTTTTTTATCCAATAACTTCAACTAATAAACCTCTTATAATAAACAACAATGACACTTTTCAATTAATATTAAATATTATAACAATGATAAAATCAACATTAACATATATTAATAAGATAATTTACTATAATTTCATAAGATTGAATTTCTCTATAAAAACCAAAATACAAATAATTATATTTTCCCTATTTTTTTTAATAACATTTATTTATTCTCAAGTACTTAATGAAGATGATAATTCTGATATTCCAGATTCATTAATTTTTAGTGCATATTTTCCAAATCAAAAAATAGTTCATATAACTTATGAAAATATAATTGAAAATAATAAAATATTTAATAATGAATTTCCTAATCCTATTGAAAATATGGATATATTAAATGATAAAAATATTGATTTTTCATATCATAATTTACATCAAGAAATGTATCTTTTTAATTTTTTCCCTTTAAAAACTGGAGTCTTTACAGGTTTTTCTTTTTTAATTTTATATATTTTTACTTTAAAAACTTATACTTCAAAAATTAAAGATTCTTTTATTTTTAATATTTTTGGTCTTGGAATAACTTATTTAATATTAAATTTTCTATATCAAAATAAATATTATAGTGCTTCTGGATTATTATTTATTCAACTTTCATATTTTTTAAAATGTTTAATAGAAACTTTTTTTATTAGAGCAAAAATTTCAAGAGATGATTTTGAAATATTTAGTTCTAATTTAAGTGCAAATAATTTTCATCAATTTATAAGTAAATTTGCAATTTTACTTTCATTAACTTTATCTTCAGGAATATTAATTTTCGGAATTTATAGAGTATGGATTAATTATATAATATTTTATTTATCAATATTTACTTTAGTTATATTTTTAAGTAATTGTCTTACTTTATTTGATCTTCCTTCTTTTTTATCTCCTTTAAAAAATTTATTAATTGTAATTTTAGGTTTTATAAATTTTATAATATCAAAATTTAATAGAAATAATAATAATTATAAACATCAAATTTATAAAGAAATTAAATTTAATCATAAAATAAGAACTTTAAAATCATTAATTCCAGATTCATTATATTTAGTAAGTGATTTTTTTACAATTTTTTGTTTTCATTATTTAAATGATTTTCTAAAAGTTCAAATGAATAAATATTTAAAAAAACAAAATCATCCTAATAAAAAATTTACTTATGATGATTATATATGGATACTTGGATTTATTATTGGAATTGGAATTGGTATTATTGGAATGTATAAAGGTGAATATATGTGTTATATTATTAGTATGTATTTTATTAAAATTGTAATGGATATTTTTTCAAAAGTTTTTAATATTAAATTAGTTAGAATATTTAATGATTGTATTTTATTAATTTTTGTTTTTATGAATCATATTATAAATTGTAAAGGAGATAATTATTTAATTGATTTATTTTCATCAAAAGAAGAAAATAGATTTATTCCAAAATATATTTGTAAAATACTTTCTTTAATTCAAATATTATGTTATATGTTAATGAATTTTGATTATGTTTATTCACAAATTTCTGATAAGAATTCTGATTTTGATGATTTTGATGAATTAACTCAAGAATTTTATTTTGAAACTAAAAAAAAATATAATAATAGAACTAAAATTCAATTACAATTAATTAGACCTGGATGGCAATTTAATATTAAAACTTTTTTTTTTATTAATTTAGAATTTTATCTTAATTATGTTAGTATTTGTTTAATTTTTTATATTATGAAATTTAATGAAAAATCTTATGTTTGTTTAACAATTTTTTCTTTTATTCTTATTTTATTTTTTGCAAGGAAATTTTTTATAATAAGAGAATTTAAAAAAGATTATGAATATTTATTTTCTTATATTTTAGCATTGATTATTAGTATGAGATTATTAGTTCTTACAAATTATAATTCAATTTTATTAAATTTTTTATGTCATTTAAATATTCTTTGTTTAATTTTATTTTATTCATTAATTAATAGAAGAAATAATTTAGTAACTTTTTTTATTTTATTTCATTTATATGCAGGTTGTTTAATTTTAGATTCTAATTTTTTATTTATTGATTTTTTATTTATTGTATGTCTTCCTTTTACTTTTCAATTAATGAAAATTAATAATTCTGAATATAATTTTATTGATGAAGAAATTAATGATAATAATGGTTATACTTGTGTTTTTATTATTCCTGCTATTATTGTTTTTTCTTTTGAATTATATGGATTTAAAAATGTTATTTATTGGATGAATGCAATTAATCAATTTTTTAAAAGAATTTTTTTTGGTTTTGATATTCTGAAAATTTTTATTACTTTAGATAATAAAAAAAATAAATTTTATTCTGAATTTTCTATTATTAAAAATATTATTGCAATCTTTCTTAAATAAATTATAAAAAAAATTTTACTTTTATTAATATTAATTTTAAGAATCATTTAATTATTTATATTTCAAAAAATATAAAATGATAAATATTGATTTTTTAATTTGGTTTAATATATTATTTTTATTTTTTTTTAATTGAAAAATTAAATTAAAAAAATGGAAAATGAAAATGATAATTTTTTTCAATTAAAAAAACCAATATTAGATATAGACTTATTAGAAACAATAAAAAGAGATGATTTATTTGAAAATAAGGATTTAGAAAAAAAATATATAAATCAAATTATTCAAGAAGAAGATAATTTAGATAATAGTTTAGAAAACAATTTAAATAATATTTATGAAAAAGAAGTAATTAATAAAGGAAATTCTCAGAATTCACCAAATATTAATCATAAAAGATTTAAATCAAGTTATTCTCCAATTTTTAATAAACAAAAAAATATTTTAGCAAATTTTAATTTTATTGATACTAAATTAAAGAAATATAAACCAAAATATAAACAAAATTTAAATATTAAAACAAATGATCCTTATACAAGATTAAGTCAAAATAAACATTATCATGTTGAAAAAACTATACAATATAATAATAGAGGAATTAATAAATTACAAAATTCTTATGATTTAAATCCACAAAATAAAACAATAAATATTAAAAATAAAAGTAATATTCAAAGAAAAAAGACTGATAATAAAAATATAAAATATTCAATTTTAAATAATCAAAAAAATAATAAAAATATTTTATCTAAAATTGATAAACCGTTAAATCAAAAAAATAATCAAATAAATAATTCAAATTATACATTAAATAATTTAAAATCTACTTCACCTATAACACCAAAATTTAATAGAAGTTTTAATGAAAATATAATTTATCAAAATAAAGATTTATCAAATGAAAATGAAAATATTTTTGATAATTTATATGAATATAATAATATTAATAATAATTTAAAAGAATATAATAAAGAAGAAGATTATAACAAATATCATAATAAAAATAATATAACTCCAGATACATCATATGCATCAAATTCAAATTATATTATGAAAAATAAGGAAAATAATTTTGGAAATAAACAAAATTTTTATAATATAAATAATAATAATAATAATTATAATATAAATATTAATAACCAAAATCCTTATTTTTATAATATAAATGAATATTATCAACCAAGTCAAAATAATAATAATTATAATTTTAATACATCAAAAAAAATATTAAAAAAATCTTCATCTACTGATAAAATTTTTCAAAAGAAAATGATTAATAAATATGATAATACAAAAACAAATTTAATTGAAAATCAAAATAATGGAAAAGTTAAAGAAAGTAGAAATAAACAAAATTTTATTGAAGATCTTAATAAATTACAATTAAATGATTATCAAAATGAAGAAATAAAAAGTTATTCTAAGCCAAATATTATTAAAAAGAAATTTAATAATAATAATTTTTTATTATTTAATAATGATAATGAAAATGAAAGTCAAATTAATTATTTAATGAAAAAAAAAAATGAACTAGAATCAATGAATTATAATAAACAACAAAAACAACAATTTTTTATAGAAAGAAATATTAATAAAGATCGTAATAGAAAAAAAAGTGTTGATGAAATAAATTATATAAATAATAATTATAATCAATTTAATGAACGGAATTACAATAATAATATATTTTATTAATTTATATTTTATATAATTATAATATTGTTTTCATTCAAAAAAAAATTAATGAAAAAAAATATAAATAATATTATTTTTTCATAAATCATAAATATTATTTTTTTTAATTATATAAAATTTTTTATTTTTTTTTTAAATTTATTTTATTTTAACTAAAAAATGAATTCTTTACTATTAAATTCATCATCAACAAATATAACAAAAGAATCAAATACAAAATTTATAGTAAAATTATTTGGAACTCAAGATCATAATAATTTAAAAGTAACATCAACAACAATAACAATATCAAAAACTCAATTAAATAAATATGAAAAAAAAGGACAAATTTCAAAATGGATTTTTGAATTTGAACAAATATATTCTGAAGACTCTGATTTTGGAGAAATTTTTGAAGTTGAAATTTATAGTTCAGATTTTCTTTCTTTATTTAATAAACAAAAAATAAATCGAACATTAATTTGTATTGGTGAAAAATATGATAATTTAAGTGAAGAACCTTATCATTCTTTTATTCAAAGTTGTATTAATGAATGTTTAAATAAGTTTAATAAAAATAATTCAAATTTAATTCCTGTTATTTCTTTTGTTGAAATTACGAAAAATAAATTAATTGATTATTTTAATGTTGATGATAATAATTTTATTATTAATAATCCTAAAATTTCATTTTTTAAAAATGATATTATTATTGAAGGAGTAAAACAAATTTCAATTGATTCATATGAAAATTATAATACTATTATTAAATATGCAAAAGAAAAAATTAATTTAATTAATTTTCCTAATAATTATGTTGAAAATAATGAATCACTTTCACAATTAATTACTATTAAATTAATTAATAAAAATGATAATGAATGTTTTTCCAAATTTAATATTTTATTATATAAGGCATATGAAATTAATAATTTAGGAAATGAAAAATATAAAATTTATACTAAAGATAATTGGGAATTTTTTAATGGAATTTTAAATAAAATAAATTATAGAAGTAGTTATATTATAAAGTATATTAAAGATACTTTAATTCAAGGAAAAAATATAATATTAATGATTTTACCTTGTGATTATTATTATATTATTTTATTACATGATATGTTAAATTATATTAAAACTAGGAAATTAGTAATTGAAAATTTTAATATAAATAATGATAATATTAAAGAAATTAAATCAAATAATTCTCCTAATAACAAATTTAATAATAATATTAATGATTATTATATGAGTTTTGGTACAAGGAAAGAAAATAATTTTATTGATATTGATGATTATAATGATTTTTTTGGAAGTTGTAAAAAATTAAAATTAAAAGATAATACAATTATTAGTGAATCAGGAACTTGTGAATCAACTTTTATTTCAACTGCTAAACATGAAAGAAAGAATTTAAATATTGAAAGATTAGAAAAAATTGTAAATAAAAAACAAATAAATAAATTATTCAATTTAATGGATACTTTATTTTAAAATATTAATAAATAATTATAATAATATTTATTATAAATAATAAATAATTACCAAAATTAATACAAATAAAAAAAAATATATATAAAATTTTTAATTTATTATATTATATACATTATAAAAAACTATTATTTAAATAGAAATATTAATTACATTTTCTTCAATTTCAATATTATCAAAAGAATATAAATTATTATCATATGCATAATCTCCAATATTATAATTAATTAAACTTTCTTTTTTTTTTAATATACTATTTTTTTTATATTCTAACAAAATATCATAATTTAAACCTTTAATCATAAAATACCAAATACAATTCCAAAATAAATTTTTATATTCAATTCTAAATTTTTTTAAATTAAGTTTTAACCCATTTTCATTTAATAATTTTGGACAATAATACTTATAAATATACCAAGGTGAAAATAATTGAAATTTATCTATTTTATAATTATCAAATTTAACTTTAATTTCAGGATTTATTTCTTTTTTACATTCTGGACAAGGACAAGTCATTAATTTTTTATTTAAAGAATCAAAATTCATTGAAATTAAAGTAAAATCAAATTCTGTTTTACAATAATTACAAGTTAATTTAATTTGAAATTTAATTTCTTCATTTTCAAAACCAAAAGTTCTTTTTTTTAATTTTTGATTTATATCTTCATTTAATTCAAATAATTTATCATTATCAATTTCTTTATAATAAATAATATCTGTTGTTGCTATTGATAATTTTTTTGTAAAAGATTTTTGAAAAGATATTTTTTCTAATTTTGAAGTTAAATAAGAATAATGTATATAATTGTGTTTTATAATATTATAAAATTTAATTAACATATATTCAGTTCCATATTTATATAAACAATTAAATAAAATTGAATATATTATATTATCTTTAAAAGTAAACTTATTTAAATTTTCTAACATTTCATAAAAGCGAATTTTTTTTTCTATATTTTCATTATAATAAAATGTCATACTAAATATTATAAACCAAATTAAGAAAATTGAATCATTAATTTCATTTTTAAAATGAAATATTGAATCATTATAATGGAATTGTTTAATAAAAAGTCCTTTATAAAATTCATTATAATCTCTTTTTAATAATATGTTTTTTAATAACAAAGAATATTCTTTTTCAAATTCTAAAGAAGGATATTTTAATTGATTATTAAAATATTTTTTATTAAAAAAAATATTATCATAAATTAATTTTGGGAAAAGAAAATAATGAAATATAGATTTTGAATTATCATATTTTTGAAAATATTTTGAAAGTAATAAAGTATTATTTGAAATATAATTTATTTCATAATCATTAAAATTATTATATTTAGGAATTTCATTTATTATTTCAATATTTAAACCTAATATATTTAAAAAAAATGTTTTAATATTTTTTGACAAAAATCCTTTATTTCTCTTAAAAGCAATCTTTTCATCAAAATACCAAAATTCTAATTCTTCTTCATTAAATTCATGATAATATTTTCTTTTTAAAAAATCTAAAAATATTTTAGTTTTAAAAAAAGCATTATAAAACTCTTTTTCTTCATTTTTTACATTTTCAAAAAATTCTTTTTCTTTCCATAAATCATTTAAATTAACATTATCACATTTTATTTTTTTACAAATTTCAATAACTTCTTTTTCTTCATTATATAAATAATTATTATATAGATTTAAAATAGATACAATATAATAAAAAAAAATTTCTTGAATTTCAATTGAAATTTTTTCATTATATTCATCACTATTAGAATTAATCTTTAATTGATTATTTTTTAATAATTCTTCTAATCTATTTAATAATTTATCAGTATAATAAAAAGGTAATTCTATTTTTTTAATATTATTATGATTTTCTTTATTTATTTCCTCTGATAAAATAATTTCATTTTTACCATTTTCAGTTTTAAATTCTAATTTTCTTAAATCTTTTAATTTAATTAATTTTAATGGATTTTTTTTATCACAATATAAATTAACTTTTCCTAAATCTATATTACATATTAAAATATATTTGTTCAATAAATTAATATTAAATGATTCAAATATTTTCATATTAAATGTTTGATTAATTCCAAAAATAAAACATTCTTCATTTTCAATCATAGCAGAATTTATTTTTGGTAAAATTGAAATATAAGGATATTGATATTTTAAAGGATATAAAAAAGAAATAAAACTTTCAATTACATTAGTTAATTTTTCTTTATTATTTGAAAAAAATAAAATAGGATATTCTAAAATCATATATTGAAAAATACGTATTATATCAATTATTTGAAAGGAAAAAATATATTGCATTTTATAACTAAGAATTTGATTTTTATTTAAAGGACTTTGTTTAATTAAAAGTTTCATATTATTTAATTCATATTTAAATCCATAAATTCCTTTTGGTGGAAATGGTATTTCTAACATTAAATTTTCTATAATTTTTTCTATTGGAATATTTCTTTCTTCTTTATCTAAAATATATCTTAATAATAATTTTAATATTATTGATTTTTCTTCTGGAAAAGGACATTTTGAACTTAAACAAATTACTTTTGGAATATAAATTGAATTAAAATAATTTTCTTTTGAAATTTTAATTTCTTGATTATTATTAATAATATTATTATTATTGTTTTTTTCTTTTAATGTAAATAATTCATTTAAACTATGACTATAATTTTTTATTTCTTTTGCTGATTGAATATGACTAATATAATTTTTTCCTGATTCAAATATATTTTCTTTATTATCAAAAATATTATTATTTAAATTATTATTTTTAATATTATCATTTAAATTTTCATTATTTTTATTAAAATCATTTTTAATATTTAAATTTTCATAATATTGTTTACATTCATAATAAGAAGATAATTGTTCATAAAATAATAAACAAGTAAAATAAATTTTTTTATTTTTATATTTTAAATTATCTAAACTAAAATGAAAAATTTCATTTTTAGGAGGACAAATATGTTCAATTAATTTAAATCCATCTGAAAAACAATGTTGTAATATTATTTTTTCATCAATATTAGATTGAGTTTTATTAAAAGGAGGAAATTTACTTATTAATGTTGGTTTTATTTTTTCATGTTCTCCTTCATATTTTGTTAAATTATATAAATAATTTGATATTATTGTTTCTGTATTTAATCCAAAAATATAAAAATAATCTAAAAATGTATAATTTAAAGATGATATTAACTCTGTTATATTTTGATTTTTTTTTATCATTAGATTATTATTTATTAAATTTTATTATTTTTTATTTTTTTTTATTTTTTAATTTTTTTTTTTTATTTTTTTTTTTTTTATTTTATAAGATTTAATTATTTCATTAATAAAAATAGTAAAAAAAATGAAAAATCCTTTTGAAGAAGGAAGTAATAAAATTCCATTTAATCCAAATGAATATATGGATATAAATGCAGTATTTGATTATGGAAATTTTACACCATCTGGAAATGATAAAAATGAAAAAGAAAATAATATTCCAAAAATTAATAATAATAATAATAATAATATGATTAGAAAAACAATGCCAAATTATCCAAAAAATAATATTGAAAATAATAATAATGATAATAATTTAAATAATAGAAAAACAATGCAAATAAATTCAAATGAAAATAAAAAAAAAATATTTGAAAAAATAAATGAACAAACTATTCTTCCTTCAAATGATGATGATAGTTCTGATGATTTATTAAATTGTTCAAATAATAATTTTATTGTATCAATAATTAGAGATTTACAAGGTGATTCAGATAAAAGAGATATTTCAATTTTAGAAGATGATTATATTAATCCAAAAATTTTTAGATTTGTTCAAATTGATAATATTAAAAAAATATTAGAACAAGCAAATAAAAATAAAAATAAAATATTAGAATTAAAAAATTTAATTGATAATTATAAATTAACAGGAAGAAATTTAGATTTAATTTCATCATTAGATAATTTATTAAAAAAAAATTATGATATGAAAAATAATATTATGAAAAGTGTATTAGAAAATTTAAATATATATGAAAATATTATTTTTAAATGGAGAGCAACAAAAGGAGATAAAGATTGTTATTATCGTTCAGTAATGTTTTATTTTATAGAAAGTATTATTTTAGAAAGAAATATTCAATATTTTATTAATTTTTTTTATGATGTTTATATTTGTACTCAAGAAGAATATTTTATTAAATTATTAGAACATTATAAAATTAATATTGAAAATTTAATTTTAGTTTTTGTACTAATTTATTATGCTTTGAGTTTAAATGATATTAAAAATTCAATTTTAAAATCTTATTCAATTTTAATTAAAGTAATTAATAATTTCCCTGATTTTGATTTAGGAATTATTTTATATTTAAAATATTCAATTTATAAATATATTCAATTTAATGAAGGGAAATTATATACAAAAGATTTTTCTGTTAATTTAAATAATTTACTTCCTGAAAAATATCAAATTGATGGTAAATTTTTATATAAAGAATTTTATGAAAAAGATTTAATTCCTTTAAATAAAGAAGCAGAAAGAATTATTATTTATATTACTCCTTTTGCTTTAGGAAAAACAATAAAAATATATTCATTTGATTTTATGAATAAAGATTCTAATACTCTTCAAGAAATTCCATTTGATGCATATTCTAATTATATTAATAAAGAAAATCCAGATAAAAATGAAATTTGTTTATTATTTATTAATTCACATTATGATATAATATATCCAAAAAATTATTTTGAAAAATTTAAAAATTATTTACTTTTATTTACAGATTTTGATAAAGTACAATTACAAAATAATATTAATCATTCATCTCCATTTAAAACAATGCAACCAATAAATAAATATCAAAATAATAATAATAATAATAATAATAATAATAATAATAATAATAATAATAATAATAATAATAATAATAATAATAATAATAATAATAATTCTCATTCAATTCAAAAAGCAATTTCTTCAGATATTCCTAATAAAATTTTACCTTCAGAAATTTCAAGAATGTCTGGATTTGAAGAAGAAGAAAAAAAAGATATTTTTTTTTGTCCAATTTGTAAAGTTGAAGTAAAAAAAAATTTCTATTGTGATAAATGTAATACAAAATTATTAAAAGATTGGTTAAATAGTTCATATTGTAATTATATAAAATATAATATTGCTAATTTAATAACAATGAAACAAATATCAAATTTTAAAGAATTTATTAAAAAATATCCTTTAATAAATTATCCAAATAATCAAAAAATAAATTTTGAAGAAGGAAATAATTTATTAATAAATAAAATTGATATTGAAACACAAATAAAAAAAATAAAAAATAATTTATGTTTAGGTTGTTTTAAATTTTTTCAAATTAATGAAAATACTTTTTTTTTCCAATTACCTTGTAAATGTATTTTTTGTTCAATTGATTGTTTAAAAAAATTTATAAATGCAATTCCTTTTAATAAAATGAATTTTTATATTTGTGCATGTGGCGAACAATATGATTTAATTAAATTAAAATATTTTGTAAGTTTTCTTAGTTCTCATAATTTAATTAAAGCAAAAAATGATTTTATAAGATATATTTATAATACTATGAAAAATAAATGTGCTAAATGTAATAATATTATTAATATTCAAAATAATCAAATTAATATTATTGAAGTAATTGATATTGAGGCAGAAAGAATTTTTAATATTAATAAATTTAATCATTTAATTTGTGATAATTGTTGGAAAAATATTGGAAATGATAATTCAAAATTTGTATGTGAAACTTGTAATTCAATTCATTTTATGAGTAAAAAATCTTCTTATAAAAATGGAAATATTAGAGAAAATTGTAGTATTTTTTAAAACAAATGAAATAAAAATTAAAAGAATAATTTTATAATTCAAAAATAAAATTTGTTTAATTTTATTTTTAAATATATTAGTTGTCTAATTAATATATTAAATAATTAACCATAATCTCATTTATTATTTATATTAAATAATTTTTTTTCCCTTTAATTGATTTTTTTTTTTATTTTTCTATTTTTTTAATTGCTACAAATTTTTCTTTTTTTATATTTTTTTCACTTTTCATTGACTTTAAAAAATCAACAACATTTAAATTTTTATTACTTTTAGCAGTAGAAAAAGTACTTTTAACAGGTAATTTAATTAATTTTGTTTTATTACTTCTATAACTTTCACAATTAAATTTTTCATTAATATTTTTCTTTCCAATTCTAAAACTATTTTTAAAAGTTTTTCCTTCAACAGAATAATTATTATTAATATTAATAATATTAATAATTTGTGAATTTTTTTCAGTTTTTGAATCTTTAATTCCTTTAATATTATTATCACTATAATCAGAATTATCATTAATATATAATTCTTTTTTTTGAGAATTATTTTTAAAATTTATAAAACTTCTTCTATCATTATCAAAAGAATCAATTAAAGGATTTTTTTTTGAATTTGAAGTTAACGCTCTTTTTGTTATAATATTTAAAGCTTTTATATCTCTAAACATAAAATCTTTATTATTATTTGATGAAATATCAAATGATTTTGGAATATTTTTTACATTTAATATTATATTTGTTATATTTGTTATTTTTACATTTGAATTTGTTGATTTATTTTCTCCTAAATTTTTTAATTGTTCAAAATTATAATCTTGAACTATATCTTTTAATTCATTTTCATCTATATCACTATCTTTATCTTTATCATTTTCTTTTTCAAATTTTATCTCTTTTTCCTTTTCTTTTTCTTTATCTTTATCTTTATCAATTTTAATTTCTTTTTCCTTTTCTTTTTCTTTCTCATTTTTAATATCTTTAGATTTATTATTTTTCTTTTCATTTTTCATTAATTTATCAAATATTTTTTTTCTCTTTTGAGTAATTAACATTTTAGTATTTTTATTTAAATTATTACTTCCACTATTTTTAGACTCAGAACTATTATTAGATATAATTTTTTTAGAATTATTAATACTTAAAGAAGAATTTGTTTTATTAATATTATTAGGTGATAAAGTAAATGTATTTGAATTTGAAATTTTTAAATTATCTTTTGAATTATTTTTTGAATTTGAATTATTACTTGAAGAAAGTAATTTACTAACATTAATATTTACAATTGAAAAATCATCATCTGGTCTAATAAAATTAAATTATATTTTTATTATATAAAAATATTTTACGAATTACTAATATCTTCATGTTTACTTTTAAGTAAATTTTCTTTTATGTATATTTCATTTTCTTGAGGAATATCTTCTTCATTTTCTTCTCCTATTATTTTACAATCGTAATGAATTCTTTTTTTAATTGCACTATTTATTCTTATTGGATCACTTTTTTTAAGTGTTGGACCAAAGACTTTATTAGTTAAATTTTTTTGTTTTTGAAATTTTTGTTTATTCATTTTTTAATTAAATATATTTTTATTTATTATAAAAATTTAATAAAATATATAATATTTAAAAATAAAATATAATTTTTTTTATTTAATTAAAATAAAAAAATAAAAATAATATTAATAATATTTAAATGAATAGATTATTTATAAATTTAATATTACTTCCAACAATATTTATTTTTTCAATTCCTTGTAATATAAATGATTTTAAACAAATATTATCATCATGTGATTTAAATACAAATAAAAGAAATATTTTAATTACAAAACATTCAACTTGTGAATTAGAAAAAAAATATGAACCTAATAATATAATTTCAATATATTCTACTCTTCCAGAATATAATATATCTTGTGATTTAAATTGTAAATCAGGTGAAATATTAAATTTTAATCCAATATTAAATAATATTGAATGTAT
>Ga0310695_10009899_pt1 | contig 14160 bp, 18 predicted proteins | sample RumenRJG_04DNA_FD_203882 | JGI IMG/M metagenome (GOLD analysis project Ga0310695, IMG submission 203882) | Bovine rumen microbial communities from Lethbridge, Alberta, Canada - RJG_04 (v2) (version 2) | ecosystem: Host-associated > Mammals > Digestive system > Stomach > Rumen | place: Canada... | reverse complement strand
TGAAGCGGCATCCCCTTATGACATCTGGATCTGGGATACCTGTTTCATGGCCATGTTCTGCAAATACGGCAGAAACCGGTTTCCCGGAGTGGAATCCCTGAACAATTTTTATGAAGTGCTTTACGGAGGTGCGGTCCTTCCGCGTCTTCCCCATCCGGAACTGCCGGAGGGAATTCAGTTCTGCATCCACATCGCGGACAATCCGCCGCTCTTTGCATGGACGGAATATGAAAATCTCCTGATGAGCGGAGACCTCGCCCATCTGAAAAAACTGCTGCTGGAAAAACAGTATCTTCAGAAACATTTCGCCTGGCTGGAAGAGCTGACGGAAGATGCGACGCAGCCGCCGATGATCCGGGCGGTGACCCGGTGGCGGAAGCATGAACGCGGATATTTCTGGGAGGGCGGCCGCTCCGGCATGGACAATACGCCGCGGGGACGGAAATCCGCCCCGGTGGAGGTGAACCGGCCGGACAACCGGCATATCCTGTGGGTGGACGCCATTGCCCAGCAGGGATTGAGTGCGCTTTTATATAGTATCACCAATTTTGTGCAGGGTCTGAAAATCGGTTTGATCAATCTTGCGCAAATCGGTCAGAATTTATTGGCATTAGACAGGCGGGCATCAATGCGCTGAAGGATATTAAGCATGCTCTTGTTGGTCTGATCGATTGACCGATTGTATTTATCGGTATCGGGGACGGCGGCAGCACCCTGGAAACCGCCGCGGGCGGTCAGACTGTTGGTCTTGATAGAGAGATCGCCGAACTGCTGATCACGCATATTCTGAAGGTTCCAGGAGAGTTCAAAGAGCTTTTTTGTTGCATCTCTTTCGCTGTCCGTCAGCTTGCCGCCTTTGCGCTGTTCGGCGTCCCGGAAGGCACGCTGTTCGGATGCTTCCTTAGCCTGGCCGGATTTCTCCATATACTTCCATTTGAGATCCTGGAGACTGTCCCGGTTGCTGATCTGAAAATTGAGTGCTTTCTGCGCTTTCTGATTGTCAAGGATCGCCTGTTTTTCGGCCTCGGTGAGCTTTAAATTCTTTTGCTTGAGCTCATGTTCGAGCTTGAGAGCGGCAGCCTTGTCATATTCACCGGCAGCAATCAGGCGGTTATATTCCAGCTCAAAAGCGGACTGATCGGCCATTTTCTGGGCTTCTTCATTGCGCTGCTTGTCGATCTGCTGGATCTGCTGTTTAAACCCGTATTGCTTGGCCTGGCTTTCCTGAACCTTGCGCTCTGCATCGGCGACGGCCTTGGCGGCATCGGCTTCGGCTCCGGCATTGTACCCGGGCTTTCCCTTATCCTTCTGAATATTCTCCAGGCGTGCGCGCGCGTCAGCGGCTTCCTTCTGCAGATTGGCCTCGTTGCGCTGTTCGGCATCAAGGCGGGCCTGCCGGTTGGCCTTGCGTTTTTCGGGATCCTTTTCCTGCGCAAACTCATCATCACTTTTCCGCTCTGCAAATTGCTTTGCAGCGGCATCGCGGGCCTGTTTCGCGGACGTGGCTGCCTGGGCTTTCCGGGCGGTTTCCTGTTCGGCTTTGATGCCGGATTCCTGGCCGGATCCCAGCATATTGCGGGCTTTTTCCCTGGCTTCGTTGGCCTTGCGCAGGTGATTGGCAACCTCGGAATAATTCTTGATCTCTGCCTCGGTTGCGCCATTTTTCGCCCGGTTTTCCATGTATTTCTGCAGCTGTTCGGGTGACATGGATTTAGCGGCTTCATCGAATTTACGCCCGGCGCGCCTTTCCCCCCAGTAGCCTTGGCCCGCGGCTTTCATGTAGGCGGCTTTTGCTTCATTCATGGAAGCATCAGCCGAGGCCAAATATTTTTGTGCTGCCTGCCGGTTCCGCTTGGCGTTAAGCCGGTCCTCAACTTCTGACATGTTGAGGATCTTGCCGGTGGTCTCATCGATCTTTGCACCCAGGTCACCGTACCGGTCCTGAAGTGTTTCCAGCAGCAGGGCGGTTTCGGCCTTCGAAGCGTTCCCCTGCTGATCGGCCGAAGACAATTCACGCAGCCGGGATAAGTAAGATCCTGCCGCGGTGTCGAGTTCCTTGAATTTTTCAAGTTCACGGTTGGCCGCTTCGGATGCCAGTTGAGATTTTGCGGCGTATTCAGCCACGGAAACGGTCAACTTGTCCCATACGTGCGTACCGAGGGCAACCAGGGCGGTCAGGGCACCGGAAATCAACGCGATCGGAGACAGCGCGGCATTGATCACCGTGCCCAGCATGCCGACAGCGGGCACGCTTGCACCGGCCGCGGCACCGATGGCGGTGATCGCGCTTGCGCCTGCCTTGAACTGGCTGCCCATTTTGGACCAGATCGAACCGCCGCCGAGGGATTTAATCGCGCCTGCTGCGGGCGCGGTGTCGGCCGTGACCGTGATCTGCTGATCCGGGGCCTCGGGGATCTCATCGATGGCCTTTTCGGCCGGGGCGGTGTCGGCCGTGACCGTGATCTGCTGATCCGGGGCCTCGGGGATCTCATCGATGGCCTTTTTAACCTCTGATGTATCTGCGTCAACCTTGACCGTTTTCGGCTGGTTTACGGCGGCAGACATATCGGCCGCCGCGGATCTGGTATCGGTGATGACCTTGGCAAGCTGCTGCTCATACTCTGATTTGTCTAGCGTGATAGATAATTTAGTCATCAGATGGATCCTTGTTTAGCAGATATTCCAACGGCCACGGCGGTAGTCTGGGGATCAGGGGAGGCAGTTACACAGTCATCCGGGTAATACCAGACGCAATTTATATCACGGCCTTCAGCAGGGAAAAGCCGCATCAGCGTCCCGGCTGCATTCTGGACCGAAAGGGCGCGGTCATCGCTTCCGGCCTTGAAACGGTCGATCAGGATCAGCGTGAATTGTGCGGTATTGGTGAAGGCATCGCCGTCAAATTCCAGCGAATCGAAAACGATGATCACGCCGGGGAGCTTGTCCGGATTGATGGCCTGGATCTCTTTGAGAAGCTGGTCGGAAGTCTGGAGCGCGGAGATCCGCACGGTCTGGAAATCGGTGCTCAAAAGTGTTTTCAGGTCGGTTGCAATTTCATTCAGTTTACGCATTTTTATTCTCCCAGGATTTTTTTAATGCCTTCTTCGGCGATTTTACGCAATCCGGCGTCCGTGATCGCGTCATAATCGAACTTCTCAAACGCATGGGCGGGATCGAAGACAAACCCGCTTTTGCTGTCAACGGTAACTTGATCCGGGGGCGTCGGCTCCTGGATCAGATCGGGGGTCTTGCCCGCTTCCCTGGCGGTGATCTCCTCCAACCAACAGCGGCAGTTAAACTCCCAGGGCGGGGTATGCGTGAAAAGAAACGGGTCATCTTTGCGGAAGATCCGGCCGTCAAGGTGGGCATGTTCATCCCGGGTACGGCCGTCGCTGCGGGCATGATAGCGCACGTATGGAAAAACTTCCATGGCGTCCGGATCGTGCATCCGTTTCCATTCGCCTGCCGCCTTGGCCATGGCCGCGTTTTGCTTCAGGATCAGATTGATCCGGCCGGTGCTGGCCAGGTTGCGCATGCAGGCATTGAAGGGGTCATAGCCTTCGCCGCGCAGGAAATCCTTGAGCCGGTTGCGTGCTTCTCCGAGGCTGATTTCCCCGCGGGTATATCCGTCCGAAATTTCGCGCAGCCGGTCAAGGATATGGCTTTCAGATACGCGGGCCGAAAAAAACGCCTGCGCCTTGATCCGCTTTTCGATATCGGCGACAATTTCGGCATGGCCTTTATCGGTCGGCATATTCCCGCGGCGATTGATATAATCCTCCTGGGCTCCAGGTCTTAACATTTTAATCCTCCTGTCAGGTAAAATTTTCCCTTATGAAATCTTCGGTCACGGCGCGGACCTCCCAATCTTCCGGCCACCAGGGGCGGGCGCGCTGGGTAACGGACTTTTTCAGCACGAAAAGCGGCTTGATCTTGCGTTTCATGGGCTTGGCCAGGTAGGCCCGGCCGCGGGGGCCGTCCTCTTTTTTCCGGATCAGTACCAGGTCTCCGGCATATTCGCGCGGGTATATTCCCTTTACGGTGCGGTCAATCGGAATAGCCAGGTATTTGCGTTCCCTGGGCTTGATCGTGCCGCCCGTGTGGATATGTTCGGCAATATAGCCGTTTTCGCCGCCTACGTAAACGGTATGACGGTCCGGGTTCGAATCGTCAACCTGTATCGAACCGCTGGCGATCCGATGACCGAAATCGCCGCCGATCTTTTCCCTGGCGCGCTGTTCGACAAACTGCTTGACCTTGGTAACCCAGGCAATCATAAACTGGTGCGGGGTCAGGCCGGTAAGCTGCCGGAGCGTATCGGATGCATCAGCCTTGATTTTTATTTCCATTATACTGCCTCATCATTTCGCTGAAAATTTGAGTTTCCATTTTTTCGCTGCTGCCGGGCTGAATGTGCAAACCTTTTTTCAGCACCTTATCAAGGGCATCATCATCCAGGTCGGCGGCCTCCGTCACCTGTCCGGCCATGGGCCCGAGCCAGGCAGCCAGGGCGGCAGGCAGTTCGGGCGCGGCGTCCGACATGGAAAAGGGCTGACGGTCCGCAGGCTGTTCAAACCGGAGCTTCAGGCCGAACCGTTCGGAAAGCTCCTGGGGATCGGCATATAAACCGGCTTCGGCCAGCAGGGAAACTGTTTGAGAGAGCTGCTGCAGATCTTCCGGCGCTGAACAATCCAGCATGAAAAGGGGCGCAGGGACGCCGGGCCCGAAATTCAGCCGGGTCCAGGGGATGCACAGCTGGGAATTGATCGTTTTCTGGAGCCGCCTGCAATCGCTTTCAAGGATATCCTGCCGGACCTTGTCCTGGGCTCCGTCCTTGGAGAGCCCGCCGCCGTCGCCGCTGCTGGCAGACTGGCCGAGGATCAGCTGATTGATTGCAGTAGAAAGATATTCCTTCATCCTGAAATAAATGTTTCCGTCAACATTGGCGGCCTGCAGTAATTCCTGCTCGGTGCCCTTGGAGAAGAGCGCGCCGCCGCTGCTGCCGAAATTGCGGATCAGCGCCTTGATGTTGTTGCGTTCCTTCTGCCAGGTGGTTTCATCGGCCCGGACGATCAGGAACGGCATGCCGTAGCGCTCCATGAAGGCCAGCAGATTCTTGTCCGTGCCGTTGTTGAAGCAATGGAACCAGGCCAGGGGCCGGATCAGGCCGCCGCGGACCGGATCCTTGCCGTGGAAGCCGTAACGGTGATAGATGACCGATTCCGGGGGCAGTTCGATCCCCTTCGGCGCGGTGGCCGTGATCAGTCTGGGGGTATAGCCGTCCACAAAGGAAAAATGGCGCTGTTCGATGGTGTTGAAACCGGCGATATGGCCGCCGTCCTTCCAAAGGATCTCCGAAATGGAAAAGCCGGGCAGGATCGCGCCCATCATATCTTCAAGAAGGTCGTCGAAATTGTCCACCTGGCCGCTGCCGTCGATGGCCCGGATCTCACCGGTCAGCTGTTCGGCTGCGCGTTTTGCCGCCGCGGAATCATCGCCCGGCAGAAAGCTCCATTTCAGGCCGAGCACGGCATTGATCCGGGTGCTGACGGCCTGGGCGATCTCAATATTGTGCTCCAGCAGTTCGGCGGCCAGGCGGCATTGATCGCGGGTATCGCCGCCGTTGGCTGCGCGCATGATCGCATCAACCTTCAGGGGATATAATCCGCTGGATACGTCCACGGTTTCGCGGTCTGACGGTTCCGGGATGACCGAAGCGGTCCCCCGCCTGAAAAGTTTTTTGATGAATTGCATTTTTTCCTCCTGTTATCTGTCTTCCGAATGATCCGGATATCTGCTTGCAAGGTATGACTTATGATCTCTTATCTCTGCCGCTTCCGCGGCTGCCGGTTCCATCCGGAACGGCCCGTCGTTGGCGCCGACTGCATGGATGGCCAGGGCACCGGCCCAAAAACGGTCGGAATGGCCGTTTTCGCCGCGATCGGCGGCAAATCTGATATTTCCTGCGGCCGTGGTCTCTTTTTTGATTGCACGCAGGTCCGCGCGCAATTTCGGATCATTCGGGATCCGGATGTTGAGATCTTCGAAGGCGGCCCGGAAGGGATAGGCCAGCGCTTCCTTGACCGGCGCGGTGAATTTGACGCCTTCCACCCGGTAACTGCCGAACCGGTCGGCGGCACGTTCCGCCAGCTGCATGCCCAGGCCGGAGGCGTCTATGCAGCAGCGCCGCATATTCGGCAGGGCAAGCAGCCGGTAAATGATCTCTTCCTGCGCCGAAAATTTCAGATCCCGGAGCGTGATCAGACGGCGGCAGCAATGGCGGTTCCCTTCGAAGGAGTTCACCCAGATGACCGTCAAGTCATGACTGCGGCCGACGTCAATGCCGATATACAGGGCCTTGCAGTCCTTCAGGTCGGCGAAGTTCGAAGCGTCGGCAATCTGCGCCGGGGCCCGGTCATATTCACAGGCCGCGATCTGGTCGTAAGTCAGGAAGGCCGAAGCATCATCAGCCGGGATGCACATGTATTCCTGCAGGAAACTTTCCTCATCGGCGCAGCCGCCGCGGATGTAGTTGAAATAATCGGTCTCATCCATGGCCTGCCGCTCATCATCCGGGGCAAGTTTCTGCTGCAGCCGGTAGAGAAATCCGTCATTAAGCGCATCTTCCAGCGTGACCCGGTGCAGGCTGATCTTTTTCGGATTGCCCTTTTCCCGGATCTCTTTGATGATCTCATTAAAAAAATTGTGGCTGCCGCGGTGGGTGCTGACCATTTCGAGCTGACCGCCCCAGGTGATGCCGGGGTACGCGATCGCGTAGAGCTTGCGGGGATCCTTGTGCAGGGCAAATTCATCCAGGAGACGATCCCCGCGCTTGCCCGCCTGGGCGTCCGGGGAACTGCTCATCGAATTGATCCGGAAACCGTTGGCGAACTCCAGCACGTAGGTCTTTTCATCGCCCAGGAGCTGCATGCCCAGATCTTTTACTGCGGTATTGAGGATTTGAGCAAACTGCTTGCAATCCTCAAGGAACAATTTAGCCTGGATCTCATCGCGGGAAGATACCCAGGCATCAAGCCGGGCGTCGGCGGGCGCTTTGCGCCGGACCAGACTGTAAGCGCTGGCCCAGGATATACCGATCTGACGGGCCTTTTCCATGACTTTGATCCGGCTGGGATCCAGCACCCAGCGCCGCTGGTAGGGCAGCAGCAGGGCATCAGATGCCGGAATGATTTTTGCATTACCCATAATTCACCTTACAGCAGCTTGATTTTCTGTTCTACTTCGGCAAGGGTCTCGCGGGTCATGCCGGGACCTTTGCGCCTGCCTTCGAGTTCGGCGATTTTCGCCAGCAGTTCGGCCTCCCGCGCCTTCCATTCCTGTTCCGCTGCCGCGTGGAGCTCTTCGGCTGCATGCAGTTTCCGGGTCAGTTCGGAAATGCGGTTGTCCTTCTGCTGATTGGCCAGCGCGGTCACGGAAACCGCCAGGCTGCGCAGCGCCTTGATCCGGCTTTCATCGGAAAGGTCGGCCAGATCCGACAGGTCAGACAGCGCTTTCATCAGCGTTACTTTTGCCTGGTCAGCAATATTGTCCAGGCTGCCCGCTTCGCGGATCATCGCGGCCGCTGCCTGGTCTTCGTATTCGGCGGCTTTCCGCGCCGCCCGCTTGGCGGCCAGCTCCTTATATTCGGCGCTCTTCCGGATCCGCGTCAGCGTCGCACGGTTGAAGGTGCTGCCCATGGCCGAAAACGCCTTGGCAACTTCCGGATCCGCGGCGATCGCCGCCGCCGTGGCCCCGTCCTGGATCATGCCGATCACCCGGAAACGCAGCGCAAACGGCAGAAACGAAAAATTAGAGCGGGGGCCGTGGTGGGATTGCAGTTTTTTCATGGTTTCACCTCGGACCGGCAAGCAGCGGATCATCAAGCAGCGTCCGGCCTTCTTCCAGTTTCTTGCGCAGCGCCGGGCACAGGCTCCGATGGTCCGGATATCCCTGCACCGGCAGCAGATAGCCCGCCGCCGTCAGTTCATCCCATTGCGCCTTGATCCGCGCCGGATCGCACGCCAGCAGGATGATTTTGTCATCGCACAAAACCGTATTGAGATCCTGCGGGCAATAGAAGCGAAAAAGCGCCTCGATCAGCGCCCGCCTTACGTGGTAATTCGTTGCTGCCATGTCAATTCCTCCTGTCTGCGCATTCCCGGATATGGTTCTGCAGATCCTCGCGCAGGTTTTCGATGTATTGTTTGTTATTCTCGATATCGCGGCTTTGCCCCGCATTCGTCTCCAGCGCGCGGCTCACCTGGGCCGTCAGTTTTTCCAGATTGCCGTTGACGTGCTTCATTTCGGTAAGAAGCTCCTGGCTTTTATCTTCCTTGAGATGCCGGTCGAGCCGCTGTTCGATCCCCTGGATTTTCTCCCGCTCCAGGAAGTTGATTTTTTCGGCCAGCTGCCGCGTGCTGGCCGATTCCCGGTTCAATTTCCAGCACAGCCAGCAAAGCAGGATCCCCGCGATCGTCGGCGGCAGATTTTTGGCCAGTTCGATTGGTAAAGATTCCATGATACCTCATCAAGTTGCAGGTCAATAAAAAAAGCGCCCGGCAGATCGTCCGCTCCATTACGATCCACCAGGCGCTTTAAAAACAAAAAAACCGGGCGGGGCCCGGAAAAATTCAGGAAAACCGGACCGCCCAGATGGGCCAGATCCGGGCGGTCCTTCAATCCAGAGAAGGATTGACAGGGAGGAGAAAATGAGAAATTCTCTCTATATATAGGCCCGTTTTGCAGTCTGTTCGTGTTTTTTTTCGCTTTTTGAGGCTGATTTTATGCTTGATAAAACACAACGAAATAATTTTTATGAATCATTTCAGGGGTATAAATCAAATTAAAATTGTCGTCAACAGCCATTATCTGCAGTAAGTTTCTCTGGGTATTTTCAATATCTTTTTCAGGTATGGAATATCCCGGTAAAGATATCCGATTGGGATAGTTCATATTCCCGAAATAATTCATCAAAGCTCTAGGTTGGATTTTCGGCCGAAATTGCGCAAAATGCCGATTTATGTTGTGATCCAATAGATAAATTGCCGATTTTGAAACCTGATTGAAATGTATGTCATGGTAAATTACCATCTTGAGCAAATTGTTGTATGATAATGATGCCCTTGGTTTTGCATAATTGGCAGGTTTATAATCTACCAGCCCTTTTATTTCCTCTAAGTTCATCAGAAAGGTTGTCTGAAAAAAGTGAACTACATTCAAATAGTCTTGTAAGTACAATTTTACCGGTTCATATTTCATTTTTTCGTCTCCCGTCTCAATTCGTCTCCGAAATTGGCCGCAGCCATGGCCAGCAGCCGGGTCTTGCCGGTCAGATCCAACTGGTCATAAATGTGGAGAAGTTCCTTGCGTATTGTGTCCTCGGGCATGCCCGTGGAATCTCCGAAATAATCGATCTTCATATCACGGAACAGCCGCAGGAATACCCCAACCGGCATATTTTCTATTTTCGCCTTGCCGCCGAGGTAAGCATTGATGGTGCTTTGCGTGATTCCGGCCAGTTCGGCAAGTTTCGCCTGGGTGCCTACCCGGCTGTATAGCTCATGCAAAGCCGACAAAACTTCTTTTTCGGTTATCATATCGCCCCCGTTTTTACGGTTTTTTTCTTAAAATATCCGGTGAAACGATAAAAATCAAGAAAAATTCGGAAAAAATCGAGGAAAACGATTTGACTTATCGTTTTGCTGAATGTAAATTATCGAGCAAAACGATAACGGGAGGAAAAATGACGAGGCTGAAACATTACAGGACGAAAGAAAAAATGAGGCTGCGTGAAGTAGCTGCCAAGCTCGGTTTGACGATCGGGACGGTGCATGATGCGGAAGTACGCGGGATCCAGACGCCGCGGCTGGCTGCGAAATATGCGGCCGCATTTCCGGGCTTGAGCTGGAAAGATCTGATTGAACCGCCGCAAAGTGCGGCAGAAAAATAGGAGGAGACAGGATGGAAAAAGTCGTAATGTTGTGCGCGTGGCTCATGATCGGGGCTGACGTGCTGTCGCTGGGACTGCTGGTATGGAACTTGATAAGGGGGTCATGATGGAAGTTAAAAGCAACCTGAAAAGGGCCTTGAAGAAATCGGGTTTCACGGCCTCGCACATTGCGAAGCTGACGGGGATCAAATACGGGACGGTCAGCATACATTGTCGGCGCGGCGTCTGGTCGCTGCGGGTAGCCTTGAAATATGCGAAGGTTCTGGGGGTTCCGATCTGCAAAGTCATGGGGGTGGGCAATGTGTCAAACCATTGTAACAAGCACGGAAGATGAAGACGCCCGGCGTGATGAAGTTCCGGCGATCGAAGTGCTGGAGCTGCGGGCTGATGAAGTGATCGAAGTGGCGCGGGCAGCGCAGGCGCTGCGCAATTTCGACCGTGGGAAGATGATCGAGATCCGGGGCCGTGCGGTGCCGGTGCGGTCGGCGGTGGAACAGCTGCGGGATCAGTGCTGCAATCCGCGATTGATCGCGGGGCTGATGCTGCATGCGGCTGACCATCCGGATTGGGCGTGGGTGAATTTCTGGGCGAATTTCTGCCCGGAAATGAAGCTCAAGGAAATGGCCAGGCTGCGCAAAACGAACATCAGTCAGGTAAAATACTGGCTGAACCGGGTGGAGATCCCCTGGGACGTGTATGATTTCGTTCCTGAAAACAGGTGAGAAGTCACAAGTTTCAAGTTTCAAGTCACAAGAGAAAGGCAATTTATGGAAATCACAGTGAGAGAATATTGCAAGATCGATGCCGCCGCGGAGCTGATGTATGCTCTGCTGCTGGATGAAAAAACAAGCAAAAGCGGGATGCAGGCCGCGATCAGTATGATCCTGGACGAGCTGAAAATGATCCGGATGCGTGAAGCGGACCGGATGAACGAATGGGCGCCGGGCGAGCTTGAGGAAGAGCTTACAGAAGATTACCGGGACGTGCTGGACCTGGCCAAGCGCCTTGGCCCGAAAAAGCCCGCGGGGGAACGTCTTCCGGACGTGCCGGACTGGCGGGAAACGGACGGAGCCAAACGCCAGGCGAAAGATGACCGGCTGACGCGGATCCGGCTGACGGTTGCGGCGCACGAGGGTGAAAGTTTCCGGCAGATCATCGACGCGATCAAAGCGGACGGGGTCAATCAGCGCACGCTTGCGGGGATCCTGGGGGTCAATCCCGGCCGGATCACGGAAGCGCGGCAGGGCCTTGCCCGGCCGAGCCTGCGGGCGCGGTTCTGTGAAGTTCTGGGGATGGAAGGGGGTGCCATATGAGCAATCCGGTGAGACTTTCCGACAGCCGCCCGCTGCGGGTGATCAGCGTGCAGCAGGCTGATGAGCTTTTCAAGCAGATCGCCTTGCTGACAGTTGATATCAACAAGTGCAAGGCCAATTATGAGAAGAAGATTGCTGCGCTGAAGGCCGCCTATGATGAACAGATTGCGGGGCCGAAAAAGCTGCTTGAGGAAGCTGAAAAGATGCTCAAAAATTATATCCTGGCCAATCCGGACCGGTTCGTCAAGCCGCGGCAGCGGCAAACCGAATATGGCAAGTATGGACTTCGAACCGTGGCCAACCTTGAAATCATCAACGAGGAAGATGTAAAAGCCGCCTGCGCCGCCCAGGGGGTCGATGCGGTGATCTACATCGAAAGACTTGACAAGAAGGCGCTGGAGAAGGCGCTTGCGGACGGCGCTGCAATCCCAGGCTGCGAGATCCGGAGCGGCGAGGTTGCCAGCTATACGGTCAGCAAGGCGCTGATGGAGGATTGAAATGACCTACGACGATATAATCAAGGGCCAACAGCCGGGCCAGGAAGAGCGGGAGAACCTGCTGCGGGGGATCGTGCATCTTGAGCGGATCTCCCTGCCGGTTTCGGCGCTGCTGCTGGCCGATACGCTGGCCGAAGATTTTCCGGGAAACGGTCCGGGCTGGATGCGCTGGGCGCAGGAAGTTACCGGGCTGGAGAAATGCGAGATCTATCACCGCGCACAGGTCGGCACGCTGCTGCGGGCGCTGCGCGGCCAGGCGGTTGTCTTCCGCAGGCTGGTCAAGCTGTCCGGAGACAAGCTCCTGGCGATCTGCCGGATCAAGCCGGAGCAGGTGCCCGCGTTTCTATCCACGTGCCGCCCGGAAGAGCTGGACCGGGGCCAGGTCCGGCGTGAAGTTCGGCGCTTTCTGGGGCTGGCCGTGGATGACGATCAGACGCCGGATCTGCCGGGCTTTGAATCGGCGCTGCAGTGCATCAACGATATCGATTACGATGATCTGATCAATGCGATCAAAGAACCGGAAACAGGGCATAAATTCCTGAACGTCGGTGCAAATCTGATTACCGCTTACGTGGACTATCAGCGAAATCAGAATGTCATGGATATCGAAACGCTGATGCGGCTGAAAAACGGGCTGCTGGATCAGATTGCGGAGATCGAAGAGGTAATAGCGGGGAAGATCGAAAATGAGGATGAGAAACTTATTCAGGAAGGACCCAGCGGCAGGGCCGACGCCGCGGGAGAAGAGACAATTACAACAGGTTTGCACACCGGTCCGGAGTGTGGTAACCACACCGGCAGCGAGCTTGCCGGAGCCGGTCCGGAGTGTGGTAACAACACAGATGACGAGGCTGCCGGAACAGCTTCCGGCGCTGAAAACGGACTACCGGACGGAAGCCATGGAGCGGCTGCAGTTCCTGGATCTGGTGGAGCAGATGAAACGGGATCGGCGGGATCTGCGCGATCCGGAAGCGGTGCAGGCCGTCGCGGTGCAGTTCGTGGACCAGTTCAAGATCCTGCTGACCAGCGGCCACGGCGGCAAAGGACAGCTTACGTATCAGAACTACCGGAACTGGAAAAGGCTGCTGCGCCTGGCGTCGCCAGCGGGCAATCTGACCAGGGAGGAAGCGCTGCAGGTGCTGGCTCCCCGTTACCACACGGGCCGGAAGGAACAGAAAACCGGTGATCCGAAGTTCTGGGAAGAGCTCTGCAAGTTCTATCTGCACCCGAACAAGCCGGATCTGACGGAATGCCGCAGGATCGCGGCCAATCTGCTGCGGAAACGTGATCCCATGGCGGTGGTGCCCTCAATTTCCCAGTGCTATTATTACGTCCGCAATCTGCCCGTTGACGTGGTGATCCGCGGCCGGGAAGGTGAAACCGCCTGGCGCAATTCCTGCTGCGATTATATCCAGCGGGATTGGACCGACACGCAGCCGGGTGAACTGCTGATAGGAGACAGCCGCACTTTTGACACGCGGGTCAAGATATGGAACGAAGCCCAGGGAAAATGGCAGGCGGTCCGGCCAACGGTCGCCGCGCTGATGGACGCCCGCAGCTGGTATCTGGCCGGATGGGAGATCACCGTGGATCCGGTCAATGCGGAAACGCTGATCGATACCCTGGCTCAATACATTCTGAACAACTGCAATCAGCCGCCCGCAATGTGCTATTTCGATAATGGGCGCGATTACTGTGCCCAGGGATTTGCCACACCGTTGACCGTGGAAGGCTTTGAACATTCGATATTCAATGAGCTCGGGATCAAGCTGACTAATGCCACGGCCTTCAATGCCAGGGCAAAGACGGTCGAGCGCTATTTTCAATCGCAAATGAAGACTTTCGACAAGCGGTTCCCGGATTACCTGGGATCCAATTCCCTGCAGCGGACCGATGCCGCCGATTATTTCGAGAAGCACCCGGAAGAACTGCCGACGCTGGAAGACTTCGAGCGCCTGTTCCGGGCCTGGCTGAATGAGACGCACGCCATGCCGAAGGGCGGCCGGATCCATCGCGGCAAATCGCCCGCGGAAATCTGGGATGCACGGCCCGCGCGGCCTGCCTGGTCGGATGAGGCGCTTGCCTTTGCCTTCCTGCGCCCGATCGGGATCCGCACGGTCGGCCGCGGCCCGTCTGTCACCTTCAACGGGGAAATGTATTACAGTGATGAGGTCAATTTCGGCGAAAAGGTCCTTGTCAAGTCCAGCCAATGGGACCGGACCATGCTGCTGCTTTGCGATCCGGACGGGACGCCGCGCGGCATTGCCAGGACGCGGGAAGCAGTCAAGGCGATCGCCGGAGATGACGCTGCACAAAGGGCGCTGCTGTCCGATCGGATCGCCCGGCAGCGTCGGCAAGGGGCGCGCGTGGTCAGGATGCTGCAGAAGCTGACCGGTGGGGA
>Ga0310695_10009898_pt1 | contig 14162 bp, 15 predicted proteins | sample RumenRJG_04DNA_FD_203882 | JGI IMG/M metagenome (GOLD analysis project Ga0310695, IMG submission 203882) | Bovine rumen microbial communities from Lethbridge, Alberta, Canada - RJG_04 (v2) (version 2) | ecosystem: Host-associated > Mammals > Digestive system > Stomach > Rumen | place: Canada... | reverse complement strand
TGACGCTCAATTTCCTCGATTCTTTCATTTACGTCACGCTGCTTATCAGAACCGTTCTTTGCCTGAATTTCAAGCTGTGAGAAAGAGTTTGCCATCTTATCGACTGACATGTTTACGGAACTGATGTTTCCAATCATCTGCTCGACTGCCGCGCTTGCCTGTGAGACGCCAGCAGACTGAGTTTCAATCATTCGTTCCAGGGATTCGATGTTTGATGCAATTTCGTTTACTGCGCCCGCTGTCTGCTGAACACTTGCGTTCTGGTTTGAAATCTGATTATGGACGCTTTCGATGTTTGCGATAATCTCAGTGATTGAAGCTGCAGTGTCATCAACGCTCGCTGTCATGTCCAAACCAACTGTGCCGAGATTTTCTTTTGAAGTCTTGACCTTTGAGATAATTGTCTGCAACTTTTCGGTAAAGAGATTGAATCCTTTGACCACGTTTCCGATTTCATCATTCGATTTGACTGCGATTCGTTTTGTCAAATCCGCATGACCGCTTGCAATTTCGGTGATTGAAGATTCAACCAATTTGAGCGGCTTTATGCTGACAGTGATGATGAGCGCGCAGAGAATTACTGCAATCAAAAGAATTCCTGAAAGAACTGCTGCCATCGAAATGAACATCTTGTTGATTACGCCGAAATATTCTGAATATGGAGCCATGCAGAACACAGTCCAGTCACAGTTTGTACCGACAGGTTGATAAGAAGCGACCATAATTTTTTTGCGCCATGGCTCAAAGAATGTCTTGTAAGCTGTTTTCCCGCTCATTGCGTCTACGATAGCCTCTTGCATTGCCCCGGTAGTATCATCTTTGAGAATCTGCCCCTTAATTACATAATCTACGTTTGAATCCGCGACTGTTTTTCCTGTCTTCATGTTGATGATGAACGGATGGCTGTCTTTGCCGATATAGATTCTTCGGCACATTGCAGAAAGAGTCTCGCCGTGGAATACGGCACAGATAACTCCGATGATGTGTGTGCGATACTGGTTGTAGACCGGAACCGAATAGAACATAAGGAGCTGGTTTGTTACAGGACTGATTGTTGGATCTGAGACATAGCGGTTTCCTAAAAGAGCCTGCTTGAAATATGGACGGTCTGAGAAGTCGATTGTCTTGCCATCTGTCGTGACACTGATTCCTTTTTCATCATAAAATGCTATGTTCTCATAGTTTGAGTCAGTGCGAGCTGCTTCTGAGACAACAAGGTTTTTTTCCTGTGTTGATACATTTGGATCTTTGATGACGGCCATGTTTGCAAGAACTTCAAGCATGTGGAATTCCTTGTCATTAGCCTTTGCGACTTCTGTAGCGACTTTATCAGAAATTGTGGTGATTGTTTTTTCGACGGAATCTTCAAGAGAAGATTTTGACATTGTGTAGGCGATAAATCCCAAGATAACATTGGAAATCGCAACAATAAGAATAAGAAGAAGCATGAGCTTCGCTTTTAAGCTTTTAAAATACATAAAAACACCTCAGAAAGATTTCTTATGCATTATAAAAGCGTATCATTGAAATACTACTAAATTATTTCCTATTCAAACAAAGTTGGCTGGCTGATTGTGGCATTTTTGTTGTATTCAAGCCCTAGATGCTGGTATGCTTTTGCTGTGACGATTCTTCCGCGTGGCGTGCGCTGAATGAGGCCGCACTGAATCAGATACGGTTCGTAGTAGTCTTCGAGGGTGTCCTGAGATTCTCCGATTGAGATTGCAAGAGTTTCAGCCCCGACTGGTCCGCCACCGAAATTCTTGATTATTGAAAGAAGAATTTCACGGTCGTAATGCTCCAGACCGAGCGAATCAATCTGCAATTTTTTGAGGCCGTCTTCGGTGATTTTGAGAGTTATTCTTCCGTTTCCGTAGAACTGTGCGAAGTCTCTCATGCGGCGAAGGACACGGTTTGCAACTCGTGGAGTTCCTCGGCTGCTTTTGGCCATGAGAAGGGCTGCGTCGTCATCAATTATACAGTTAAGAATGAACGCGCTGCGCTTTATAATAGAAGCAAGTTCTTCGTGAGTGTAAAAATTGAATCTCTGTATAATTCCGAAACGCGTCTGCAATGGCTTTGAGACCATTCCTGCCTTTGTAGTCGCGCCCACGAGCGTGAATTTTGGAATCGGAATGCGTACTGTGCGGGCTGCCGCTCCCTGGCCGATTACCCAGTCAAGCTCAAAGTCTTCCATTGCGATATAAAGCATTTCTTCGATTGCCGGCTTGAGACGATGAATCTCATCGATGAAGAAAACTGTTCCTGGTGAAATTGTTGAGAGAATGCCTGCCAGATCTTTTGGCTTGTCCAAGGCTGGGGCAGAGGTGACTTTGAAATCTGCGCCAAGCTCATGTGCGGTGATTTCGGCAAGAGTTGTCTTTCCAAGACCAGGAGGCCCGATTAGAAAAAGATGGTCGAGCGGTTCACGCCTTTCGCGTGCTGCCTGAATGAACACCGAAAGATTTTCTTTAATCTCTTTTTGCCCCAAAAACTCATCAAGCAATTTTGGCCGCAAAGAACCATCGGTAGCGTCCTCCTCGCTAGGCACATCAGCCCGAACGATATGAGTCGAAGCCTGAGATGCCAGCTGAGAAAATTCGTTTATGTCAGAATCTAAATTAGGTTTCAATTTTCCGTTTTCCGTTTGCTTTACTGTGCTAGTGCGACGAGCGCCCTTCGGAACAAAATTTCTTCCTTGGCATCGCGAGTTTTGTCCTTAAAGGCGACTTCTCCATTTTGAGGAAGTTCTCCGTTTAGTTCTTCGACAAGTTTTGAGACACAGGACTCAACATCACGCTTGTCGTACCCCATGTTTGCAAGTGCGGAAACTACATCTGCATATTCTCCGCCACGGTTTACGATTAGTTTTGCGCCCGGTAAATCCTCGTCCAGCGTGAGCTTTCCTTTGAGCGCGAGAAGCATTTTTTGTGCTGTCTTTTTGCCGAGCCCCGGAATCTTTTCGAGAGCCGCCAAATCCCCGCTTTCAAGGCTCTGGATGAGCTGGTCGCGCTGAATATTGCTCATGATTTTAATTGCTGATTTTGGACCAACGCCCTCAACCTTGTTCAGGTCAAAAAACAAATCGCGGTCTTTGCTAGAAGCAAAACCAAAAAGATTCATCGCGCTGTCTGTGTGCTGCATCCATGTGAAAACACGTGCTTTTTCGCCTAAGTTTGGCAAATCGTCCAAAGTGGTGTCTGGCACGATTATGTCCCATTCGATTCCGTTCACGTCGAGGAAAAGCTTTTGAGAAAACTTGCCTGTGATTATTCCTGTTAGCGAATTGAACATTATCTGACTTCCATCGTGTAAGTTATTTGCTTTTCTTTGCCGAGAATGTCTGCGGCGATAACCACAATCTGCGTTTTGCCTTTTGGAATAGTGACTTCGCCCAAAAATTGCTGTGTGTCGTTCGGGTACATCACTTTTACGTCGTAATTCTTTTTGCCGCTTACACAAATTTTTCCGTTTGATTCTGAAAGAGTGTCATAGGTAAGTACCTCTGCGACTGCACCGTTGATGTAAACAGTTGTTTTGTAAGGCATTGCAATTTCTTGTTTTTCGCGGAAGAGCTGGTAGACTCCCGATGGCATGGTTTTTGCTGTTCCCAAATCGTAGCTCACGCCTTTTTTGTTGACAGCCACAACATCTTTGATTGTCAGCTGAAGCTCTTTTCCGATGCGTGGCATGAGAATTCGCGGATTTACGTAAGTGCGGTTCTTGGTGTCCAAAACTTGAAATTCAAGACAGCCTTCGCCCTGCTGCCAGCTTGAAGTGCCGGTTGTGCCGAAAGAAGTTCCTGTTTTTACATCTGTCATCGAAAAAAGAGAGGGAAGGCTGGCCGCATCAAGATTTGCATAAACCGTTATGAGAGAATCTTTGTGCGCAAGAATTGCCGCGTTTCCAAGAGTGCTTTCAAAAAGCTCGTCTTCGTCATGCTCTGAGATTATCGCAAGAATGCGTCCGTCGTCAGCGGCTTTGACTTCCTTGCTCTCTGAGAATACAAGCGACGTTCCGATTGTGCCGCCCCTGAGCTGACCGAAGTAAGAGAAAAATGAATCCGAAAGAATCTCATTCTGAGGCCAGTCAAAAGCAAAAATTGCAGAAACTGCCAGTGTTGAGAGCGTAAAAATTGCTGCCAATGTAAAAATCAGTTTTTTCATATAAGTTCCTTACTTATGGAGAATGTCGATTCTGGAGATTTTGCCGTCACGTCCGACAAAGAGAGAGTTGTCTTTGACCGCAATGCAGGCACTTTCCGCGTCGAAGGAGAAAGAGCCTGCGAAAGCATCGAAAGACTCAATCGTTGAGACTGTGTAAGTGCTGCCTTCTTTGCTGAGAATGAAAATTTCCTTGCCGTTCCCGGATTCCAGAATTGACAAAATTCTTCCCTTGATTGGAAGCTCTGTGTTCCTGAAATTGCGCGTGTTTACGATACCGATTCCAGTAGCGTTGTTATAGAATACTTTTTTCTCATCTTTTGTGAATTTGATCAAGACCTGACGGTTTAATTCTTTGGCCATTGATTTGTAAAATACGATTGATGTGTGAGAGCCGTAGTTTGCATCTGATTTTTTTGAGATAACGAATCTCTGGCCGCCTTCACCAGATAGAGTGGCGATGTATTTGGAAGTCTCTGAGATTGCCGCACCCAAAATGACTTCGTATGAACTTCCGCCGGGCTGATATTGCTGAGTGATGTTTCCTTCGTTGTCAAATGCGATTACCGAACCGTCTGCGTAGCCTGTCACGATGCCTGTCTTTGATGAAGAGAACGCCGTGAGCGGGGTAAAGCCTTCATGGGTCCATGCCACCGAGCCGTCTTCGTTGAGTTTTGAGAATGATGAGCCGCCGGGAAGAAAGATGAATTTGCGGTCTTCGCTGAAATATGGAAAGCCTGTGACCTTGATTTTACCGATTTCACTGCCGGCTGGAGAATTAATCTGCATCTGATCCGAAGAAGTTCCGTAAAGGGTGTAAGAAGTGTCGGAAATTGTTGCCTTGTATGGAAAAGTGATGAAGCTTAAGATTTTACCATCTGGCGTGAAATAGCCGAGATTCTGACCAAGCTTGAATGACACGGCGTTGTTGAAATCTTCGGGTGAGACTTCAATTTGTTCGCCTTTTGTGTAAGCCTCCAAATCGATTGTCCACACTGGAAGAAACTGAATTTCGGGAGAGAGAGGCTTTGAAGCAATGATGATATATAAAATTGCAAAAGCTATGCAAATTGGCGCAATTATTTTTACCTTTTTATCCATAATGTGATATTATAGAGAATATCAGATTATTGTTAAAGACTTTTTGGAGTTTTGCAATTGTCAGAAAAGAAAGCAACACCGCTAACGCGGAGTTTTTTTAAGGAGGCATTTATGGAAAAAATCGTTGTTTCAGAAGAGAAACTTCTTGAGTTGTTTGACTCTGCGATGCAGGCATCAAGAGTCTCTTATTCTCCGTACTCAAAATTCCCTGTCGGGGCTGCGATCCTTACGAGCGACGGGCGGGTTTTCACAGGCTGCAACATTGAGAACCGCTCTTACGGGCTTACGAACTGCGCCGAGCGCACGGCAATGTTTAATGCTGTGACCGAAGGCGCCACAAAAATTGCCGCCGTTGCGATTGCCACTCCAAAGTCTGATTATCCTGTGGGGCCGTGCGGTGCTTGTCGTCAGGTTCTTACCGAATTCGGTGACGGAGACGTTCCTGTGATTTTCGGTCCGAAGGTTGAGAACCTTAAAAAATCAACTTTAGCGGAACTGTATCCTTTCGACAGTCTCCATGAGCTTGCTGACTAAAAATGTCGGAATTTTTCAAAACAACGGCGATATTTCTACTGTTTTACATCGGAATTGTATGGCTTGACAAAATACCGTAAAGTTTGCAATATAACTCATATAATTCAACAAAAGGTAAAAAAACAAGGAGCAAAATTGTGGGAGACGATATTCTTACAATAGAAGAAGTTGCGAAATATCTCCGTGTCTCAGAGCGCACTGTTTATGATTGGGCGCAAAAAGGTGAAATCCCTGCTGGTAAAATCGGCACTGTATGGAGATTCAAAAAAACAGAAATCGAAAATTGGGTAAACGAGCGGCTTTCTTCTTCTCAGAAACCGGCCGAGCCGAATCACTCAGTTTCTGCAAAAAATATTCTTTCTCCGGACAGAATCATATTCATCGAGCACTCAACAAAGCATGACGCTATAGTGGAGCTTGCACAGAATCTTGCTACAGCACCGCAGGTTAAGAATGAAAAGGAACTTGTTGAAGAAATCCTCAAGCGTGAGGAGCTCATGTCAACTGCAATTGGTCGTGGAATCGCGATTCCGCACGTTCGTCTTTCATCAGTCACTGACTTGGTTATGAGCGTTGGAATCTGCAAGCATGATTTGCTTGATTTCCAGACTATTGATGATACTCCTGTTCGTCTTTTGATTATGATTGCGGCTGCATACAACCAGCATTCATATTACTTGCAGACTTTGAGTTTCTTCAGCTCAAAGCTCAAGGACAAGTCCGTTCGTGATGCGCTTCTTGAATGCAAGGATTCAATGCAGGCATATAATATTCTTACTTCTGAGTAAGAGTTCTTGTGCGGCAATTTTTTTGACTTCACACCCTTAAATTATGTATAATAGGCACATGAAAAAAATTCTTTTGTTTCTTTCATGTGCCTTTTCTTTTTTGTTGGTTTCATGTTTTAAATCAAATCAGGTTCATTCTGTAAGCGAAAATACATTGTTCACGCTCAAATACGGAAGTTTTGAGGACGAGCTTAATCTTTTTGATCTCGCAAGGAACGGAAGTGTTTCCACTTTTATGACCATGCGTGATGGTTTCTTCTACATTGCGAACGGAGAGGCCCGCAAAATTCTTGAGCTGAACTCATACGGCGACTTGCTGAGCCTTTATTACAACGATGAGTATCTTAAAAACGTCGCTTTCGCTGGCAAAAATTCAATCAATTCCACCAAAAAGGCGATTTCTTATCCTTTTAATACCCTCGGCCCTGTTGCCGTGGATTCCCGCAAATATATTTACGCGGTTGATACCCTTCCTGCTGAGCGTCAGGAGAGGGATATTTCAAGCCGCCTTTTGCTTTCTTTGGTTGTTCTTCGTTTTGACGCAAACGGAAAATTCATTGATTATCTTGGCCAGCAGGGGCCGGGCGGAACGCCTTTTCCTTTCATCAAGAATATCTATACGACAAAGGCGAACGAGCTTGTCGTAGTCTGCACTACAAATGAAGGCCTTGTCGCATACTGGTTCAATACGGATGGCTTCCTTTTGTACACTGTTCCGGTCTCGCAGAATACAGTTCCCAAGCTCAAGTCGGAAGACTCTGCTGAGGTTCCTGCGTATATTTCGGTTGAGAACATTATCCCGGATTGTGCGGAGCACAGGCTTTATGTCAAAGTCGATTATTACATGGCTTCTCTTGATTCATCCCTCAAGGTTCAGTCAGGAATTGATTATCGTTCGACCTTGCTCTGCCCCCTGAACGTTGAGACTGGATTTTATGACGAGCCGCTTGAAATTCCTTCTTATGAATATTCTGTCACGGAGAATCTGACCAAAGAAATCTACAACCTGCCTTTTGACTTTTTGGGCGTTACGGAGAATGGCTGGTTCTTCTTTATCGTGCCGAACGAGGAAGGCTTTATCGTTCAGATGGTTCAGCCGGACGGCCAGCGGATTGTCAAACGTTCCCTTTCTGTTGACCACTCAAAGAATCTGTATTACGTGCTTTCTTTGAGCGGAAACGGAATTATTTCGGGGCTTTTCGTGCGCAACGAGAATACACAGGCTGTCTGGTGGCGCACTGATTCGCTTTTGGCTTCGTTCATCAATCAGTAGGAGAGCTTTATGGACTTTTCAAAAATTGAGGAGACCCGCGAGGAAAATCAGAATCCAGAAGAAAACCTTGTCTTTCATTATAACCGGGCGGAGCGGTTAAAGCGTGCGCCAAAAATCGTGCAGGATTATTACTCCGGCAACTTCAAGCCATACAAGGGCGGGCTTTTAAAGTCGCTCGTCTCAACAAGAGGCAACAGGCTTCTTTTTGTCACGATAGTGTTTGCTTTTGGTATCATCCTTTTTGTGAGATATTTCGGGCCGGAAAAACGTAGCGGAACTTTGAACAAGGTTGATGTTTCTCTTTCGGCATTTTCTTATGAAGAATCTGTTTATGCCAGCGTAAAATTTAATGATGCCGGAAAAAAGATAAAGTCTTCTTTTAAGGACGGAGTTCCTGTCTATGCGACTTTCACGGCTTATGATAAGGAAGGAGCCACTTTAATAGAAGAAAAAGTGGCCGGAAAATACGAAGGAAACGAAATTTTCTTGCGGACAACTTTCTCTGATTATGATATAATAAATGTGGGCGCGGTATGCGGCATGGGCGAGGGGCTTCTTAGCCTTGAGAGTCCTGTCGAAAAACGCTAGCGAGGATATTATGCTTCAGTTTTATTTTTTGTCAATTTTGTTGAATCTTGTTGCTGGTCTTATTTTTATCTATGTCGTAAAAGGCGAGGGTGAGGCAAGTCTCGTTCTTTCTGATCCCGATGATCCGTTTGCAGGTGATGGTTTGTCTTCTTCTGACTCTGCGGATTTCAATCTAGAGACTGATGACCTTGACTTGAACCTTGACAGCGTGGATAGCGTTGAATCTGAAAAGCCCAAAAAATCGGCTTCTTCTGGCGGGCTAAAGGCTCTTGCAATTCCTTTCTTGGGTGACAAAACCTTGCAGCTTGTAGTCGGAATCCTTTCGGCCCTCACAGGTCTCATGAAGCTTCTTTCTCCGATTCAGTATGACATCGCGATTATCGGTGACTTGGTTCCTTCATTGGCAGGTCTTGCGGCTGGTGCGGTGCTTTTGCTTGACTGGTATCAGGAGCGAAGTGACGTGGAGCTTTCTTTGCCAGAAAACTTGCAGAACATTTACGAAGGCGGGCGCAAATATCTCGGAATTTTCTGTATCATTGCGGCTGTACTGCACTTCATTTTCCCAAGAGTGCTTTTCCTTTAGTTTCATCAAATTTATTTTCTCTTTATGAAAAATCAAATTGACATGACAGAGGGCGCGATTTTCCCAAAGCTGGTGAAATTTTCCGTTCCTCTGATTCTCAGCTCAATCCTCCAGCTTCTCTTTAATGCGGCTGACATTGTTGTCGTTGGTCGGTACGCGGGTGATAATTCTCTTGCGGCTGTCGGCTCCACAAGCTCCATGGTCAATCTTATGGTCAATTTCTTTATCGGGCTTGGAGTCGGCTGTAATGTCGTGGCGGCAAATTTCTTGGGTGCGGGCAAAAAGGATGAGCTTAACCGTACTGTTCACACTACGATGGTTCTTAGCGTTATCGGCGGATTAATCCTCACATTCGTGGGAATCGCTTTTTCGCGTCAGATTCTGATTCTCATGGCATCCCCTGCGGATGTGCTCCCTCTTTCTACGCTTTATCTTAAGTTTTATTTCGGTGGAATCACGGCGACTATCATTTACAATTTCGGTGCTGCGATTTTGCGTGCCAAAGGTGACACTAAGCGCCCCTTGTACATTCTTCTTGTCGCAGGCGTAATCAATGTGATTCTCAATTTGATTTTCGTTATTCCATTAAAAATGGACGTTGCTGGTGTCGCGTCTGCCACAGTGCTTAGCCAGGTTTTTGCGGCAATCTCTGTCGTATGGATTTTGATGCACGAAGATGAAGAATTCCGCCTTGATTTACGAAAATTCCGCCTTGACATGCCGATTCTCATACGGATTATAAAGATTGGCGTTCCGGCTGGCTTTCAAAGCATGCTTTTCAGCTTCTCGAACATGCTGATTCAGTCGGCGGTGAATTCTTTCGGGGCCGCTATGGTTGCAGGAAATTCTGCGGCTCAGAGCATCGAGGGCTTTATCTATATCTCAATGAATAGCTTTGCTCAGGCAACTCTCACTTTCGCTGGTCAGAACATGGGGGCGCACAAATTCGGAAGAATCAAGCGGCTCATAGTAATCAGCGAGGCGAGCGTTGTTGTGGTGGGGGGAGTGCTTGGAATGGCTGTTTTGTTCTTTGGACGGTCAATTCTTGGAATCTATTCTGAAAGCCCGGAAGTTATTGAGGCTGGAATGCTCAGGCTCACCGTTATCTTAACGACTTACTTTACTTGCGGCATGATGGACTCGATGGGCGGCGTAATCCGCGGTGTTGGTCATTCCGTTCTTCCTATGGTCATTACGCTGATTGGGGCCTGCGGGCTTCGAATCGTCTACCTCGCGACATTCTTCCAGATTCCGCGGTTCCACACATATCAGAGCATTTTCTACTCTTATCCTATAAGCTGGGTGGTCACGTTCGCGTTTTTGACCGTAAGCTTTGTGCTGGTTATACGGAAGATGGATTCAACTCGTTCTTAATTCCTGCTGGTTTAACTGCATTTCATCTGCAAAAAGCTGCATCTTGTAAAAAACACATTCTCAATCCGATTTTTCTTTTGTAAAATTGCCATACTTTGTTATGAAAAACCAGATAAACATGACTGAGGGCGCAATTTTCCCAAAGCTGGTGAAATTTTCCGTTCCTCTGATTCTCAGTTCTATTCTCCAGCTTCTGTTTACTGCAGCGGATATTGTCGTCTTGGGGCGTTATGCTGGCGATAATTCTCTGGCTGCTGTCGGCTCCACAAGCTCCATGGTTAATTTGATGGTCAATTTCTTTATTAGGGCAAGTGTGGGCTGTAGCGTAGTGGCTGCAAATTCTCTGGGGTCGGGCAATAAAAAAGAGCTTAACCGCACGATTCATACAACGATGGTTCTGAGCGTGATTGCAGGAATCATTGTCACTCTGGTTGGAATCAGCTTTTCTCGCCGGATTTTGATTCTGATGGACTCTCCTGCTGATGTTCTTCCTCTTTCGGCTCTTTATCTCAAAATTTATTTCAGCGGAATCACGGCGACTATTATTTATAATTTCGGTGCGGCTATGCTCAAGGCGAAGGGGGACACCAAGCGGCCTTTGTATATTTTGCTCGTAGCGGGCATAATCAACGTGATTCTCAATTTGATTTTCGTAGTTGTCTTTAAGATGGATGTCGCCGGCGTTGCCTTTGCAACTGTTCTGGGGCAAACATTCGCGGCTTTTTGTATTGTCTGGATTTTGCTGCACGAAGATGAAGAATTTCGTCTTGATTTGCGCAAATTCCGGCTCAACCTGCCAATTCTCAAACGGATCGTAAAGCTTGGAATTCCTGCGGGCTTGCAAAGTATGCTTTTCAACTTCTCGAACGTAATGATTCAGTCTGCGGTAAACTCTTTTGGTTCGGTAGCGGTGGCGGGAAATTCTGCGGCTCAGAGCATTGAAGAATTTGTTGGAATTTCAATGGGAAGTTTGGGCTATGCAACCCTCACTTTTGCGGGGCAGAACATGGGCGCACAAAAATTCCAGAGAATCAAGAGGCTTGTCGTAATCAGTGAGGCAAGCGTTGCTGTCGTGGGGCTTGTGCTTGGCTTGGGGGCTTTGGCTTTTGGCAGATCACTTTTGGGAATCTATTCAGAGAATCAGGCGGTCATCGATGCTGGAATGTTAAGGCTCTCGGTGATTCTTGTTACTTGTTGTATGTCCGGCATGATGGACTCAATGGCAGACGCGATTCGCGGTATCGGGCATTCTGTCCTTCCTATGGTCATTACGTTGATTGGAGCTTGCGTTTTTCGCGTCGTCTACCTCACGACATTCTTCCAGATTCCCCGCTTTCACACGTATCAGTGCATTTTCTATTCTTATCCGCTGAGCTGGGGGCTTACGTTCGCATTTTTGACCGTGAGCTTCGTGCTGATTATGCGAAAGATAGAAAGAAGGTAGGTTCCAGGTCCAATTTTCAGTACTTTTTTCTCCGGCCCGATTTTTGCAAAATCAATCAGATTATCAAAAAGCTCCTGGCTGTAGCGTGGGCGAAACTTGTCAAACTGCTCGGGGATTGTGTCAAAGATCTTTCTGAATTCCATTATTAATTCTCTTTTTGTCGTTTTTAATCCAGAGTCTGACATTCAATAGTCTTCATCATTTCGCAAAATCCGTTGCGCTCGTAAAAACGCATGCCGTCTACATTACCCGGAAAAACCTGAGTGCGGATAAAATCTGCGCCGTGGGCTTTGCCGTATGCCTTGGCTTCTTTTACAAGCCGGGTGCCGATTCCGCCGTTTCGTTTGTTGGAACTAACACATAAATCCTGCATATAAACTGTAGTCTGAGGCTTGAGGCAGCTGACTTTTTTCTGAGGAATAATCATTACATGAACAAAGCCTGTGACCTGGCCGTTGTCGTCGGCAACAAGAATATCCTGGGTTGGGCTGTCAAAAATGTTTTGGAAAAAATCATCCGTTCTGCTACCGATTACAAAATGCTCCGGCTGGTAACGTACGCCGTCTTTTTCGAGTTCAAGATAAAGCTCGCGCAGGGCAGGTATGTCTTTTGGTGTTGCGGTTCTGATTATAATTTTTAAAGCCTGCTTTTCGATGAAGTCTTTATTTGAACCATCGCATCTTTGATATTTGATTTCGCTCATTTTTTTCATCTATCCTTCTCTTCCAATTATTAAAAACACATTTCTGGTTTGCTCAGTAAATCCTGAAATCTCTTCAAAAAAACACTTAATAAATATCCGTCACAAACTCCATGATGAACTGTAATTGAAAATGGTAAGAATTTCCGTTCACCACATTTCTTAATTAAACCGCAAAGCTTTCGTCAGGATTATAGTCAACCCATAAAAGAGAATTAGAATTATTTTGCAGTATTTTTCATCATTTCAATCGCTTCTTCCACGCTGACAGCTTTTGCATAACGCCTTGGCCACATGAATTCGTTGAAGTACTTGTAGGCGGTTTCTTTGTCAAAATATGGATTGTCATAAGTTGAATTCGCATAGGCCGGAATTATAATCTTAAAGCCTTGCTCAAAGCCGCATTTTACGGTCGCGTCCATGCAATAGTCCGTACAAACTCCAATCGTGATAATATCTTTTTCATTCTTTGCCTTTAAGTATTCAGAAAGACCTGTCATCGGATGAAAGGCACTGTTCACATTTTTTTCAAACCGTTTTTCACCGGGTTGGGGCGAAAACTCATCGAAGATTTCATAATTTTCGCTTCCCTTGTTCATGTCTGATCCCGGGCCGTCGTCATGCTGAACATAGCAAACCTCAACGCCATTTTTGCGAGCTTCCGCAATCAGTCGTTTGATGTTCTCTTTCACAGTCTCAAAAGCAAAAAGCTTTTCGTTAAAACAGCCTCTTTGTGTGTCCACTACCAATAAAATCATTTTGCCTCCTGAGCCTTAAGCAGAATGTTGTTTATAAGTCGCTTTTCAAGGCAGTATATTTTTGCCTGTCATTAGGATAAAGTTTTGCCAATGATTCCTTCAGTCTAGAATAAGCATGGGCATCAGCGACGTGACAGTTCAAGTAATCCCTCATGTTGATATAATTATTCCAGGCACTAGAATTGTAAATTACAACATGAATATGATGAGTTCTAAAATCACTTTCGCCACAAACATACAGATATTGCTCCGGTATATCCTGTCCACGGAAAATAAAACCATTTTCAGAAAGCTTATCATTTAACGCAAGGATTTCTTTGAAATCGTATACGCCTATAACAATGTCTATGATGGGCTTTGCAGAGATGTTTTTTATTGCGGTACTTCCGACATGCTGAATGTCTACTGCAATGTTTTCAAGAATCAGTTTTAGTTCTTTTATCGTCTGTTTTGCGGTTGTTTCCCATTCAACTTGATGCGGTACAACTGCAACACTCCCGCGTTTAAGTCCTATGCCCATTTTTTCTGATTTTTCATTTAACTTCATATCTGATTTCATCTTTTTTTACATTTTTCTCATATAAACGAAGGAAAGCCCCGACTTTTCCTGCTCTTCTTTGAAGATTCTGTAGCCAGCCTTTTGATAAAGCCGAATGTTCGGAAGACTTTTTGTGCAGGTAAAAAGCTCGTAAACTTCGTTCGGGAACAATTTTTCTACTTCAAGAAGAAGCTTAGTTCCCAGCCCCCGTTTGCGGTATGACTGCAAGACCATGAGCCTTCCGATCTCAACACATTCCGAAGTCTTTTTGCAGCGAACGGACGCGATGATTTTATTGCCATCTGTGATTTTAATAAC
>Ga0310695_10009896_pt1 | contig 14164 bp, 11 predicted proteins | sample RumenRJG_04DNA_FD_203882 | JGI IMG/M metagenome (GOLD analysis project Ga0310695, IMG submission 203882) | Bovine rumen microbial communities from Lethbridge, Alberta, Canada - RJG_04 (v2) (version 2) | ecosystem: Host-associated > Mammals > Digestive system > Stomach > Rumen | place: Canada... | reverse complement strand
CAAAATAACTTTTTACATCCTCTGAGGTCCGGGCAAAGTCTATCAAAAGAAAGCTCTCATACTCATTTTGCGCAAATTCCTTCACAATGGTCGATTTGCCAACTCGTCTGGCACCCTCGATCATTAGCGCCTCGCTTCCTTCGCACTTCTTCCATTCCAGAAGCTTTTCATAGATCTTTCGCTTAAAAATCAAGGCAGCATCCTCCTTACAGCTGATTTTGCCTTGACTTTATCACTCTTGTCCAAAAAGCGCAACATGATTTGTTGCTAATCTTTGGTGTATGCGCAGTTTCGCGCAGGTATAATCGTTGGTCTATGCGCACTATACAGATCATATGTACTCCCTGCTGAAACTGTCCTCCCCCCGGGCAATGGCATCATTTCTGTCTTTAATGGCCTTGCCTATAAGCTTCCTGAGCTTAGAGGACCATTCATGCTGTGTGTCATCGCTGTTTCTCTGGCAGTCCCTTTTAAGGTGCTCATTGCATTCAATGTTCCTGAACCTGAACTTCCTGTTGTAGTTAAGGGTGTTGTGGTCATGCATTACGGTTGTCTTTTCCGTAAGCACCCCAAGGACATTATCCTTATCTATCCCAGCCATGTCCTTCTTTTCATGAGCCGTATAGCAAGCAATTGTTTCATCCCCGTAGAAACGGAAGCAGCCCCTCTTTGTCAGTATCATTATCACTGTGTCGTCCCAGTAAATGAGCTGCCGTTTGATAAGGTATTTATAAGAGTCTTCACGGAATTCCGCAAGATTCCGGGCTGCACGCCTCTGGAGTTTGGCTATGTATCCCTCGCACGGGGCCAGTTCCCCTCCGGTTATCCCGCTGAGGAACATTTCGGTCTTGTTCATGGCGGCATTCGTTGTATTCGTAAGCGAAAGAATCAATGCCTGGACCATGCCGGCTCCCGATCCTGCCCGGTATTTCAGCCTGTGACACTCCGGGGAAAGACAGATAGATAAAGACAACAGCACAGAATATCCTGGATTGTGGCAATCTTGGATCAGATGAGGGCGGGATGAAAAAGATTTTTGAGCGACTTGCAAGGTTTCGTCGTACTTCTTTGAAACGCCGCAAATTCAGGGGCAAAATGACATGGATGTCATTTTGAGGCTCAACAGGCATGGATGCCTGTTTGAGCCGACCCGTCGAGAGCCGTTGAACTGCGGGGGCGTTTCTTAGAAGTACAGAAGCCGCGCACCGGAGTGAAAAAACTTTTTCATTCCGATCTCATCTTTCACAGACCCTGTCTTTGATCCGCCGTTTGACGAAAGATGCAGGAATCCCCGCAGGCCAAAGTCTGCGGGGATTCCTGTAAGAAAGAACCCCGTAAATAATTATTCTTCTACCGTGACGGCAATCTTATAAGCCTTTCCGTTGATCGTGGTCGAGATATTGGCCTTTCCTTTCTTTCTGGCATATACGATTCCGTTTTCGTCCACAAAGGCCACGGCAGCGCTGCTGCTCTTCAGATTATAGGTCTGGAATACGTCCTGCATCCGTACGCGGTTATAGGTTTCTCCCACCTTCAGCTTCAGCTCGTAATTATTGCCGTTCTTTATCAGCTTGTTTCCCTCGCCCTCCGTTACAAAGGTGGGATCCTCCACATATACCAGAGTGGAGAATCGGAACCCGTTGAAGGAGCAGGTGATCAGGCTGCTTCCAACCTTTTCTCCCTTCACCACGCCCTTTTTGAAGTTCTTTTCCACGGCAGGCGTACCGGAAGAAGGAATAACCTCCGTATTGGATGAGGTCCAGACCGCTTTCGAATTTGTGACAAAGGGGAATTTGATCGTTTCATTCTTTCCCTTTGTAATAAACGTATTCACTTTCGTGGATACCGGAGCTACGGTTACGGTAAGCGTCACCTCCCGACCCTGCACATCCTTTCCGGTAATCTTTGTCTCCCCTTCTCCGATGGCTTTGATCTTTCCGTTCTTCGTGATGGATACTATTTTATTCTGATAGCCTCCGTCCGGCTGTCCTTTTTTGTTTCCTTTGGTGTGAACCGTAGGCTCCATGCCGTCTCCGCTCCAGGTGGCTCCGTTTACCTTAAAGGTTTTATTTACGTCATATTTCAGGGTAAAGGTCTGCAGCGGATTCATGGTAAAGGAAGAATAAGAATACAGTTTTGCAGGAGCCTTGTATTGATCCAGAACCTTCACCGTGGCAGTATAGGTCTTCCCTCCTACATAGGCACGGATTCCTGTGCTGCCCTTGGCCAGTGCCGTCACCTTCCCATCATTGATGATCGCAACCTTTGGATTAACCGCCTCCCAGGTGACCGGGTACTGTTCTTCCACACCTGAAACCGGACTGTTAAGATTGAACAGCCTGTTTTTCTTAATATCTTTGGTTTCTCCCACAAGCAGAGTAATGGTTTTTCCGCTTTTTTCAAAGAAGGGTTGAGCCACATTCACAGACAGGGTAGTATTATCGTTTCCTACAACTGCCCCTCCCCATTTCTTCGCCGTGATCTTTCCGGTGTTCTTAACGACTGTTACCACAGCCGGTCCAGATCTTACTGTCCAGTTATTACCGCCGGCAATATATGTCTGTCCCTTTACCAGATAAACCCTGCCGCTTGCGACCACAGGGATAGCATCCTTCCCCGATCCTGTATTTTCACTTACCGCTTCCGGCTTATTTGCAACAAATTTCGCGTTCAGAATCAGGCTGGAATATATGGGCATCGAAAAATTCCACAGGGTACTTCCACTGGTCCAGCCAATGAAAGTATAACCGTCTTTCACCGGCTTGTTTGCAGGCTCCTTTGCGCATGCCCCATCTTCCACTTCCTGCTTTTCCACTTCCGTATCCCCGTTCATAAATGTTACGGTATGGGTTTCCTTTGCCGGATCGTCCGGTGAAGGTTTCGGTTCCGGATCAGAGGCAGCTTTCACCGTCACGTTGCAGGAAGCCGTAAAACCTCCTTCCTCCGACTTTGCCGTCACAACAGTGCTTCCGATGGCCACGCCGGTCACTTTTCCATCCGAAACCGTCGCAATCTTATTGTCACTCACCGTCCAGACCAAATTTTTGTTCGAAGCATCCACTGGATCGAATACCACGTTAAGTACCTTGGTTTTTCCAACTTCAACCTCTGTGTAGGCCTCGTTGAAGGAGATCCCCTTCAGATCCCTCTTCACTACGGTGACCATGCAGGTGTCTGTATATCCCCCGTCCTCTGTGGTTACAGTGATCACCGTGGTTCCGGCCTTCTTCCCGGTCACGTTCCCGTCTGCATCCACCGTTACGACCGTATTATCTGAGACACTCCATGTCACTTTCCTATTTGTGGCATCGGAAGGATTTACCGTTGCAGTGAGCTTTACCTTATTGTTCAGGGACAGGTCGTTGACCTCATGCCTGTCCAGAGTCACACCGTTGACACTGATAACGGCGGGTCCGGGATCCGGCTTTGTGGATTCGAGGGAAATAAGAGTTGGTGATTTCCCGAAACTTCCACCCCACAGCCACAGGTTTCCGTCCTCTGTTATCGCACCACCCTGCGATTCCAAGAAGCTCATAGCTGTAACATTATCCAGTATTTTTTTGGGTTCAAACCTGTTTTCATTGGTTCCGTCTCCCAATGCTCCGGACGCTTTTCCCCATGTCCACAAAGTATTGTCATTTTTTATACAGGCCGCATGTATATTTCCATGATTGAACGCCTTCACATTATTCGCAATCTGTGCGGGAGTTGTATGTGTTGTATCCGTTAAATCTCCTGAATTAAAATCCCCCCACATAAGTAAAGTTCCGTCTGTCTTTACTGCGCCGGCACCCGACCCGCCACAGCAAATCTCACTGACCCCTCCGTCTATTATCTGAACAGGTTCACTCTTTGCCGTATTGGTTCCGTCTCCCAGCTGACCGTATGTATTATATCCAACGGTCCAAAGGCTTCCGTCTGATTTTATCGCGGCGATAAAATCACCACCGACATCCATTTTTGCAACACCCTCCATGATCTTTACAGGTGTACTCTCAGTCCATTGATCACTGATGTTAAGACCCGAACCCCAGGCATAAAGACTGCCGTCTTTTTTTAAAGCAGCTGCACCGTCACCCCCGAATCTTACATCCGCCACATCATCCATGATCTTAACCGGTGAAAGTACATTTTCTGTAAAGCCGGTTCCGTTCTGTCCGTATTGGTTCCATCCCCATGTCCATAGACTTCCGTCTTTTTTTATGGCGGCGGCAACATCTCCTCCAAGGCTCAGTTTCTCCACATCTTCCAGAACCTTGACCGGCTCGGATGTATATTGGGTAGTACCGTTACCAATCTGACCATTTTCATTGAGCCCCCACATAAAAAGGCTTCCGTCTTTTTTGACAACACCGCCGTTATTGTCGTTTACTTCGACCGCTGATGCATCCTCTGTGATTATTTCAAAAACAGCATCATCTGGATCAGATATTCCTCCATCACCATATCTCCACAAATTACCACTCTCATCTATTGCAGCGATATGACTGTCTCCAACACAGAATTGTACAAGCTTAACATCTGTCTTCCCTGCCAAAGACAGAGTGTCCGTATCGTTGTCATAAGAATCTAATACTGTCAGAGCATCCTCAACGTTTTCAAACGGGACATCCACCGTATCTCCACTCATTGCATCCGGAGATGTATTGCTGTCATCTTCGGCCACAATGACTTCCTCCCTCTGAGTAGCAGTTTCGGGAACTTCATTCACAGATACTTCAGCGAATACTGTCAGCCCCGATGATCCCAGAAGTGCCGCTGTCAGCAGCATTCCAATCCATCGTTTCACCCTTTTGTTTTTCATTGATACCTCCTTATCCTGGCACTTACTGTCCGATTGTCGCGTTCGCCGTCAAATGGCCGCCCGTGCAAGCACGGCGTCCACTTGACAACTTTATCGCGCAAAAAAACTGTACGAAAAGAGTATTTCTCTCTTCCGTACAGTTCATCCGCTGTTATGAAAATTTTTAAAATTAAAACAAAACCGGACAGGAGTTAACTGTCTGTCAGGATACCCCCCCGCAAAATTATGTAAACCAGTCGTTTCTCCGTTCTGCCTCTTTGTTTAATCCCTTCTGCCACTGCCCAAAACTCCTTTTCTTCCTGCCTTTCAGTAACGTCTTTATTCTACAGGAAACTCCCCTCCGTTTCAACCCCTCCCGAATGCCTTGATAAGGAGCCTGGTATAATACGATTATTGTTTTTCATCAGAAAAACAATAATCTATGCTATACTTGAAGAAGAATATCAGCAAGGAGGAAGCACGCCATGAACATAATTAAAAAGTACAATGAAACAAGCCTGATCCTGCGCATCATCATCGGTCTTGTCACAGGAGTGATCCTGGGACTCCTGATCCCGGGAACACCGGTGATCCCGATCCTGGGAAAGCTTTTTGTCGGGGCATTGAAGGCTGTTGCCCCGATCCTGGTTTTCATTCTTATCATCTCATCTCTGACTCAGGGTAACACAGGCTTTGACAAACGGTTCTCACTTGTGATCATCCTGTATCTTGCTTCCACACTTATTGCCGGTCTGACCGCCGTGGCAGCAAGCTTTCTCTTCCCTCTCACGGTAAAGATGACAGGCACCGCCGATGTGAGCTCTGCACCGTCAGGCGTTGGCGAGGTGCTTCAGAACCTGCTGCTTGGTACGGTGAGCAACCCGGTGGATGCACTTTCCCAAGGGAATTATGTAAGTATTCTTTTCTGGGCAGTGCTTTTGGGGATCATTTTAAGGAATCTGGCGGGAGAAGCGACAAAAGCAGTGATAAACGATCTTTCTTCAGCCTTCTCAAAGCTTGTTGCAATGATAATAAACCTGGCGCCCTTTGGTATCATGGGGCTGATCTATGACACCATATCCGTAAGCGGGATGTCCATTTTCATTGATTACGGAAAGCTGCTTTTACTGCTGGTGGGAACCATGCTTTTCGTTACTCTTGTAGTAAATCCGATCATAGTATTCCTGATGATCAGAGCCAATCCCTATCCCCTTGTTTTCCGCTGCCTGAAGGAAAGCGGTTTAATGGCTTTCTTCATGCGTTCATCGGCAGCAAACATTCCGGTGAATATCGCCTTATGCAAAAAGCTGGGTCTTGACAAGGACATCTACTCTGTATCAATCCCTTTGGGATCCACCATAAACATGGACGGAGCCGCCGTGGTTATCACAATAATGACAATGACAGCGGCAAACACAGTGGGAATTCATGTGGATCCGGCTTCGGCGATCATCCTTTCCTTACTTGCTACTCTGGCTGCCTGCGGAACATCGGGAATAGCCGGCGGGTCACTGCTGCTCATTCCCATGGCCTGTTCCCTTTTCGGGATCCCTCAGGATGCTGCAATGGCAATGGTGGGTGTGGGATATGTCATCAATGTCATCCAGGATTCATTTGAAACTGCGATGAATTCTTCTGGGGACGTGCTTTTTACCGCAACAGCTGAATACTGCCAGTGGCGGAAAAACGGAAAAAGCCTTCCCACCTTTCTTGGAGGCACGACAGTGGTTGGAGGTCAGGAGGATCCGGAATGAATGTGTTTGATATCATAGGTCCCGTAATGATCGGGCCCTCCAGTTCACACACTGCCGGCGCGGTGAGGATCGGCAGGGTCGTGAACAAGCTCTGTGACGGAAGTGATCCCGTTGAGATCCGCATAAATCTTTCGGGCTCCTTTGCAACGACAGGAAAGGGACACGGCACCGACAAGGCGCTTCTGGCCGGTATCATGGGTTATCACAGTTATTCCCCCGAGGTAAAGGATGCCTTAAACATCGCAAAAGACCGCGGCCTTGATTACAGTTTTACATATGAAGATATCAGGGGTGCCCATCCCAACACGGCAAGGATAGACTTTGTTACCTCTGACGGAAGAAGCTGTGAGGTTCTCGCCTCCAGCATTGGCGGTGGGAATATAACGGTGAGCCGGATCAACGGTATGAAGGTTGATTTCAACGGAAGCAGCAATACCATCCTTGTTATGCATATGGACAAGCCCGGTGTCATCGCTAATGTGACCAATATGATGCACTGGCAGTATGAGGATCTGAACATTTCAAACTTCAGCCTGTCCAGACAGCAAAAAGGCGGAGAGGCTATCATGACGATCGAAACCGATAACCTTCCTCCGGATACACTCATTGAGGATATCAGAAAGATAGATCATGTGATAAATGCAATACTGATACGGAGGCTGTGATGAAATACGAATCCATACAGGAGCTGGTTGACGCGGCAGTTAAAAGCAATGAAAAGATCAGTACGGTTGTGCTGAGGGATCAGGCTGCCGCCATGGAAAAGCCCGAGCTTGAGCTTTTGGAACAGATGGAGATCGATTTTGATGTTATGAAGCAATCGGTCATAAGCGGCGGAAAAAAAGACTTAAAGTCCATGTCGGGGCTGACAGGCGGGGAAGGCTTCCTCATGAAGGAATATGCCGACAGCAAAAATACCCTTTGCGGTCCCTTTCTTGCAGGCGCCATGGCAAGGGCTTTGTCCGTTTCAGGATGCAATGCTTCCATGGGCAGGATAGTCGCAGCTCCCACGGCCGGTTCCTGCGGTATCATCCCGGGGTGCCTCATTTCAATGTGCGAGGACAGAGGGATATCCGAAAGGGATGCCGTTATGTCATTGTTTACTGCGGGCGCCTTTGGAATGGTCATTGCCTCAAGAGCCAGCATTGCCGGTGCAGAGAGCGGATGTCAGGCGGAGTGTGGAAGTGCTTCCGCAATGGCTTCGGCTGCTTTGGTGGAGCTTATGGGAGGAAGTCCAAAGCAGTGTGCAGATGCCTGTGCCCTGGTCATTGCAAGCCAGCTCGGACTGGTCTGCGATCCTGTGGGAGGACTGGTAGAGATCCCCTGTATCAAAAGGAATGCCACGGGAGTCATGCTGGCATTTTCCTGTGCTGACATGGTGCTTGCCGGGATCGGATCAAAGATTCCGGCTGATGAGTGTCTGGATGCCATGAGAGAGGTGGGAGATCAGATGCCGGATTCCCTCAGGGAAACCGCGAAGGGAGGGCTTGCCGCCACTCCCACTGCGAAAAGACTTTCGGGAATGTAAACTTTCAGAAGAACCCGTAATAGCTTTTCTGGACAACGCTGTGATATACCAGATCGATCATCGTGTTAAAATCAAACACGGCAAGTCCTGTAACTGACTGTATCGCCCTTGCATACGGCGGGAGATCACTGCATTCAAGCAGTATCGCCCCGACATCCGGATCCTCTTTAACAAGTGAATCTGCCAGCGCACAGATATCGGCAGTCAGTTTTTCGTTATCAAGAGTTGTTTTCCCGTAACGGATCGGAGCAAAGCTTTCCATGCCACCGACGTCTGTGATCCTTATCCTGTCCGGATCTGTCCCGACTTTTTTCAGTAAAGTCTCATCTATGTCGTCGCCGCTGGCGGCAAAGACTGCCACTTTTTTCTTCTGGGATATTGATGTTTTTATAAACTGCAGCTGGCAGAGGCTTGAAAGAAAAACCGGTACATCAACCGCCTCCCTGACATCCGGCTGGAAATGGGCAAAATAGCCGCAGGCTCCCACTATCGCACGGACTCCCTGTTTTTCAAGGAAAATCGCTGCATCCACGATCTGTTTTTTTATTGAATCGCTTCCGGCAAAAAGCTCCTCTATCTCAAAAGAAACCGTCTTATAAAGAACGGGAAAGGGATAGGTGGTCGCATTTGCCACATTTCCCGGAAGCTTCGGATATATAAGATCCACCGCGATTATTCCTATGGGAAAGCCCGCAAGGGAACGCGGTGTAACCGTATGAACACGGAGAATATCATCCCTGTTTTCCAGAATACTTTTTTCTTTCATAATACTCACATTCAGCGGTTTATCCTTTTGTCGGACCTGTTCACAAAATATATTCCCGCCTCCTGAAACACCTGGACTATTATCACCAGGATCGCAACGGTTATCATCATAACATTGGTATTATATCTGTAATATCCGTAATTTACGGCTATTGCGCCCAGACCCCCGCCTCCGACAAATCCGGCCATAGCTGAATATCCGAGGATCGTAGCAAATGCTATAACCCCTCCCACAAGCAGTGAGGGCCTGGCCTCCGTAAGAAGCACCTTCCATATTATCTGCCAGTCGGAAGAACCCATTGCTTTTGCGGCCTCCACAACTCCGGCATCAACTTCCTTTAAGGAGGACTCCACCATCCTTGCCACAAAGGGGGCGGCTGCGACCACCAACGGAACAACGGTGGCCGTTGAACCGATGGTTGTTCCGACTACAAATCTTGTAAACGGAAGGATCGCAACAAGGAGGATCAAAAAAGGAATTGAGCGTATCACATTTGTGATGAACCCGAAGATCAGATTCACGGCTTTGTTGGGTCTTATCCCGTTTGTTCCCGTCACATTAAGTATGACTCCCACGGGAACGCCGATCATGTAGGCAAAGACCGTGGAAAGTATGACCATATAAAAGGTTTCGTATATTCCCTTTACTATAAGACCTGCTATCTGACTGTCCATTTATGCCACCTCTTCCTTTGAACCGATTTCGAGTTCCTCGTATCTGATTCCCTGTTTTTCAAGGTACTTCTTTATTATTTCAGCACTCTTTTCATCGGGTCTTTCTATTAACATCTGACCGAAGGCAATTCCGCCGATATCCTCCGTGTTTGCTCCAAGGATGTTCAGCTTCACCTTTGTTTCAAGGATCAGCTCGGCGATCACCGGTTTGTAGGAAGACAGGCCGTCGAAAACGATCCTTATGCATCTTCTATCCGACTTGATGTCAGTTCTGTTTTCTCCGGAAAATACAAGCTTTCTGCTTGTCTCGGTCTTCGGATTTAAGAACACATCCCTGACCGGACCCTTCTCTTCCACCCTTCCCTTATTCATGATCGCAACCCGGTCACAGATCTGCTCCACTACCTTCATCTCATGTGTGATGACCACAATGGTCACCCCCATTTCCCTGTTGATCTTTTTTAAGAGTGAAAGCACACCCTTTGTCGTGATGGGATCGAGAGCGCTGGTGGCCTCGTCACACAAGAGAACCTGCGGGTTGGTGGATAAGGCCCTGGCGATGGCCACTCTCTGCTTCTGTCCTCCTGAAAGCTGTGACGGGTAGGCATTTTCCTTATCTTTAAGATCCACTATTTCAAGAAGCTTCTGTGCTCTCAGCCGGGCTTCATCTTTATTTATCCCCTCAAGTTCAAGAGGATAGCACACATTTTTGATGACGGTCCTTTGTTCAAGGAGATTGAACTGCTGGAAGATCATTCCGATCTTTCTCCTGCTGTTCCTCAGTTCCCGGTCACTGACCCCCAAAAGGTCATTTCCGTCAAAATATACCGACCCCGAGGTCGGAACCTCGAGAAGATTCATGCATCTTACAAGGGTTGATTTTCCGGCTCCCGAAAAGCCTATGATCCCGAATATCTCTCCTTTACTGATTTCAAGGCTTACATCATCGACCGCTGTGACGGTCTTATCTTTTACCTTAAAAGTTTTTGTAACATTTTCCAGTCTTATCATTTTTATTTTTCCCGCAAATCTTTTTTATCTCCATTTAACATCCCCGGCTTTATCCGCTTTTTCCTTAAGATGACTTAATCTGTCAAGCGCCTCTTTCAGCGTATCGTCATTTTTTGCAAAATGAAACCTGACATAATCCTGTACATCTTCCCTGAAAAAGCTTGAACCGGGAACAGCTGCCACACCCACATTTTCTGCCATCCATTCACAAAACAGCGTGTCATCCTTCACCCCGAAAGGGCTTACATCCATCATAATGTAATATGCACCCTGGGGCTCGTTGAACTTAAATCCCAGACTTTTCAGCCCCCCGGAAAACAGATCCTTCATGTGAGTGTAATGAGCCTTAAGCTCTTCATAGTATGAATCACCAAACTTAAGTCCTGTAACTGCAGCCTCCATAAGCGGCGCCGCAGCACCGACAGTAAGAAAATCGTGAACCTTTTTGACTCTGTCTGCCACATCCTCTGCTGCCATCACATATCCCAGCCGCCATCCGGTTATGGAATAGGTTTTTGAAAGGGAATTGCAGATTATGGTGCGTTCCTTCATTCCCGGAAGAGTTGACATGTAAACATGCTTAAAGGGCTCATAGATTATATGCTCATAGACCTCATCGGTTATAACAAAGGTGTCATATTTTATCGCAAGGTCAGAGATTTTTTTAAGTTCATCGAAGGTGAAGACTTTGCCGCACGGATTGGAGGGGTTGCATACGATGATGGCTTTGACGCCCTGCTTAAATGCCCTTTCAAGCTCATTTTCGTCAAACCTGAATTCAGGCGGGATCAGCGGCACATATATCGGTTCAGCTCCCGAAAGGATCGCATCGGCCCCGTAATTTTCATAAAAAGGGGAAAACACGATCACCTTATCCCCCGGATTTGTGACCGACATCATTGCGGCCATCATTGCCTCCGTGCTGCCGCAGGTAACGACTATTTCCTTATCCGGATCCGTCTTCTGTCCCGAAAAATGCTCATGCTTTGCTGCAAGAGCCTCCCTGAAATTCTGCGCTCCCCAGGTCAGTGCATATTGATGAGGTCCCCCGTCAGCAACTTCCTTAAGTCTGCCGGTTATCTCCTTCGGCGGATCAAAATCCGGAAATCCCTGGGAAAGATTTACCGCCTTGTACCTGTTTGCTATTCTTGTCATCCTCCTGATGACAGAATCCGTAAAAAGGGCCGTGCGTCTGCTTAGCTCTGCCATAACTGCCTCACAATATAAATGCTATTTGTAAATACCCTTGTTAAGATAGTCTAACAGGGTCTCCTTATCGAGGTGTCCGATCCCAAGATCATCCAGGGTAATGCCTGTTTTATAAAAATCCTTACCGGTCATGACAGACCCCAGGGTTATCATCGAATCTATAACCGGGGTTTCCACTCCGTATTTTTTTCCAAGCTCGTGATAGAGATGACATCCGACCGGCACATCCTCCGTCACGTAACGGTCCTGTATGGAAAAAGGTCCTGTCCTGTATCCTGTTTCCCACTGCTCGTCAAAGGGAACGATACAGTCGTCACCCATATATTCCGGACCGAGTATGCTGGTTCTTGAAAGGAAGTTCTTCTTCGGATATTTTGCTATTCCAACCCCTATGGCCTCGGCAAGCTTAACCTCTTCCAGGAAGAATGCATACTGAACCTCGGCGATAGACTCGCAGTAAGCATGGCTGTATATGGAATAGGTGTACTTATCGTTTCCTCCGTATATCCTTCCCCAGTTTTCCATGACACCGACACCGAGAATTGTTCCCGGACAGTGCAACACCGGATTGACATTGCTGAAGCCTATGTCCAGGACCGTATTTCCTCCCACTGCTCCGTCGCCCTGTGTTATGGAATCAAAGCAGCCCAGATGCTTAATGCTGTCAAGGAATACCTCCTGATCGGTACTTGGAAGTGCGGCTCCTCTTAAGGTCTTTGCCCTGTAGACCAGCCACATATCAGAGGTCTGTACTCCGCCTTCCTTCTCAACCCTTGTGCCATAGGGGGCACTTGACCAGCCCCCTATGATCACCTTTTTGTCGGATCCCATCTCTCTCATCTTTTTTCTGAGCTTCAGTGATCCGTAGTTATCGGGAATGATATGGATTATCATCCCGTTCTCAAGGACAGGCACAAGCTTTTCGAAGAAAACATCGTGGGCCACGGATGGAATGGCAACTATTACGAGCTTTGCTCCCCTTACAGCCTCTGCTATATCAGAAGTGACAAGATTTATAAAAGCCTTTCCTGTCCTTTTGAAACCATACTGATTTTTCTGGATCCCCCCAAGGGTGATCCCGGTCTTGTGAACATTCTTCAGGTTCTTATCAAAAAACTCCGGAAGCTCGAACAATCTCACATCCGTGTTCCCGCCGAGCACACAATCCGCCGCACAGGTTTTTCCGACAGCTCCTCCGCCCAGCACCGCAACCGGTAAGTTTTTAAGTTCCTTACTATCAGACATTCCTCTCCCCTCCTTCAGGACATCTTTTCTGTCATTTCTGCTCCCGTCAGAATACCGGAACTACCGCACCTGAATATGTGTTGTTGATATAATCCTTAACCTTCTGTGTAAGAATGGCTTCGCTTAAAGCCCTGGTCTTTGCGCTGTCCTCTTCTCCTTCCCTGACACATACATAATTTGCATAGGTTTCGGCAGCAAGAGAATCGGCAGCCTCTAAGGCTATCGAGGGATCGAGACCGGCTTCAAGGGCATAATTTCCGTTTATCACCGCAAAATCAACATCCTTTATGGCCTTCGGTACCTGTGCCGCTTCAAGCTCCTTAATCTCGATATTATGAGGGTTATCTTCTATATCAAGCACCGTGGCCTGGATCCCGACGCCTTCCTTAAGTTTGATAAGTCCCTGAGCCTCAAGTAAAAGCAGTGCTCTTGCTTCATTTGTGGTATCGTTGGGCACTGCTATCGTAGCTCCGTCCGGAACATTTGCCAGATCCGAAGATTTTCCGGCATATACGCCCATGGGCTCAAAATGTACTGCCGTGACCGCTGCTATATGTGTTCCGTTTTCCTTATTGAAATCATCCAGATAAGGCTTATGCTGGAAATAGTTCGCATCCAGATCCCCGTCCTCAAGGGCAGTATTGGGAAGCACATAATCGTTATATTCAACGATCTGAAGATCCCATCCGTCCTTTGCAAGATCATCCTTTATCTGCTCCAGTATCTCTCCGTGGGGTGTGACACAGGCTCCGATCTTTATCGTCTTATCCTGTGCAGCCGATGCTTCAACCGGTGCAACCGAAGATGCTCCTGCGCATCCAGTGAAAAGTGCCGATACAAGCGACAGTGAAAGTACAACTCCTAAAATCCTCTTTTTCATAATCCTTTTCCTCCTCTGTTTGTTATTTACCTAGTCGTTTGCTAGGTTTTATTGATCATGGTCGTATGATATCATCCGGGCTCCTCTTTGTATAATCCTAAAAAAATATAGCCGGTTATAGTTTCTGACTATAACCGGCCTGTCCTTTTGTTCTGATAAAAAATCCCCCCGGATTTATAAAGCCGAAAAGAAACACTGAGCTTGGGCGGTATGGCAACGTACATATGTACATGATCTTTGCATACTTTTCCTTCTATCAGACTTACGCCTTTCATCTCGCATAATTTGGGGATTATCTCTACCAAATCCTTCTT